>OMJG01000811.1_pt1 | contig 21010 bp, 17 predicted proteins | sample 1646431 | NCBI WGS metagenome assembly OMJG01 (sample SAMN03771674, study PRJEB25209) | food metagenome | isolation source: Cotija cheese | place: Mexico:Jalisco,Michoacan | collected 2011-12-12
CCGTCGAGGCCGAAGTCGCCGTAGTCGTTGAGCATGCGCAGGCTGGCCCCGTCGAGGAATTCGAACAGGCTCGGCACCCCGCCGCCGGCCATGAAATCGGCGACGGTCTGCAGTCCGCTGCGCTCATCCGGGAAGGTCGCGATCGCAGTGAACGGCTCGGGCAGGGCGGGCACGAGACGCAGCGTCGCCTCGACGACGATGCCCAGGGTGCCTTCGGAGCCGATGAAGAGATGGCGCATATCGAGTCCGGCCACGCCCTTGGCCGTCTGCGGGCCGAGGGTGGTGATGGTCCCGTCGGCGAGTACGACTGTGAGCGATCGGACGTAGTCCCTGGTCACACCGTATTTGACGCAGCAGAGTCCGCCGGCATTCGTGGCGATGTTCCCGCCGATCGATGACAGTGCCACCGATCCGGGATCCGGCGGGTAGGACAGTCCGAACGGGGCGAGGTGGTCCTTGAGGTCCTGGTTGATAATGCCCGGTTGGACGGTGACGAGGCGTTCTGCCTCGTTGACGGCCACAACGTCGTTCATCTTCGACACGTTGAGCAGGATCGCTCCCGGTGAGGCGTTCGCGCCTCCCGAGATCCCGGACCTCGCCCCCTGCGGGACGACCGGCACCCGATGTGCGCTGGCGAAGGCCATGACCTCTTGGACGTCTTCCGCCGAGGCGGCCCTGACCAGGGCGATCGCCCCTTCCCGCGGACAGAACAGGGCTTCGTCGCTGGAGTGGGCGTCGATGACATCGGGGTCCGTGGTCAGCGCGCCCGGGCTCAGTCGGGCGATGAGGTCGGTGAACTGGACGGTTTCCGATGGTGTGGCAGTGGACAAGGAGGCTCCTCAGTTCGACGGGGATTTCACACTATCGGGTGCGGGCGCCGCCTTGAGGATGAGGGTGACGATTCCGGCGGCCACCATGACCGCTCCGACGACCCACATGCCGGCGTTCTGAGTGCCGGTGAGGTCAGCGAGCCAACCGGTGATGTAGGGGGCGAAGAACCCGGACGAGTTGCCCAGCGAGTTGATGAGCGCCAGACCTGCGGCGGCACCGGCGCCGGCGAGGAAGGTCTGCGGCAACGGCCAGAACGTCGGCAGGGCCGCGCAGATGGCCATGCAGGTGATGGTCACGGCGATCATCGTGGTGAACGGTGAGGACAGGTAGAGCGCGATCGGGATCGTGACTCCGCCGACGAACAGCGGCAGGGCCACGTGCCAGACTCGCTCACCGGTGCGGTCGCCGTGGCGGGACCAGAAGTACATGGCCAAGGCGCCGAAGACATAGGGGACGGCCGTGATGAAGCCGATCTCGACGATCGAGTACTCGACACCGAAGGTCTCCTGGAACCCGGAGATGATCGTCGGCAGGAAGAAGCTCATGGCATAGAGGCCGTAGACCATGCCGAAGTAGACGAAGGACAGTGCCCACACGCGCGGCTGGAGCAGGGAGCGGCGGACCGGGTAGTGGAAGGTCTCTTCCTTGCTCCTCTCCTCGGCGTCCATCGTCGCCTGCAGCCAGTTGCGTTCTTCGGAGCTCAGCCATTTCGCGTCGCGCGGGTGGTCGGTGAGGTAGAAGATGCACATGATGCCCAGCAGCACGGCCGGAACGCCTTCGATGATGAACATGAAGCGCCAGCCGGCGAAGTTCTCGAAGATCGCGTTTCCGCTGGAGATCAGCCACGAGGACAGGGGCGTGCCGATGACGCTCGACATCGGAATCGCGAGCATGAACAGGGCGGTTGCCCGGGCGCGCATCGAGGTCGGGAACCAGTAGGTGAGGTAGAGGATGATGCCGGGGAAGAATCCAGCCTCGGCGACGCCGAGGAGGAACCGCAGCACGTAGAGCCATCCGTGGTTGGGCACGAAGGCCATGGCGGCCGCGACGATGCCCCAGCTGATGAGAATGCGGGCGAGCCAGATGCGGGCGCCGAATCTGTGCAGGGCCAGGTTGGAGGGCACCTCGAGGATGAGGTAGCCGAAGAAGAAGATGCCTGCCGCAAACCCGAATTGGGTCGCGTTCATCGCGAGGTCTTCGTTCATGCCGCCGGGTCCGGCGATGCCGAGGTTCGTCCGGTCGAGGTAGTTGATGAAGTACATCGCGATGATGAACGGGATGAGGCGGATGAGAACCTTGCGCAGGGTCCTCTTCTCGAGAGCCGAATCGGCGGGGGTCTGTCCGCTGGTCGGCGGGCTCACCTCGGATGACATGGGATCTCCTTCGATCAGGTCGGGCCACGGTGATGGCTCGAACTCGTGCCGCGTCGGCGGTTCGGTGCGGGTGCGTTATCGGGTGCGTTGGGGCGGACTCGTGCCGCGGACGTGCGACAGCGGTTCGCTGCGGGTGCATCGGCGCGGCAGCCAGCGCACTACGGCAACACACTACGACAGTGCAGACGGCTGACCTAGAGTTCACGCCGAAAGTACCGAATACCGGGACGCCGCGCCAAATCAGCGCCCACGTGCACACCAACTGGTTCAACGTGCAAACGCTTAACGCAAATGCTGGGCGCACACACTTTGAAGCAGTTGTTGCGCTGTCCGGTTGCGAGTGCAGCTGCGGCGACACGGTTACGATGAGTGCAGACAACCCGATTGCGAAGGGGAGCCGCAGTGCAGCCGATGACCGAGCTCGAGGCCGAGACACTGCGCGACTACTACGGCACGTTCGCCCGCCTCGAAGCGGCCGGCACCTCCCCGATCTACGCCATGTGGGCCGAGGGAGTGGCCGCGGACGACGCGGTCATCTCGCTCCTGCTCGAACTGCCCCGACCGAAGCGCCAAGCCAACCTCCTCTTCGCAGCGGCGCGCCACCTCGGTGCGGGCGAGGGTTCCTATGCTCAGCTGCGATCGTGGCTGCTCGAACACTGGGACGACATCCGGGAGTTCATGCTCGCCCGGTCCACGCAGACGAACGAGGCCGGCCGCTGCGCCACGCTGCTGCCGGTGCTCGCGCAGATCCCCGGACCGCTTGCGCTCATCGAGGTCGGAGCCTCGGCGGGTCTGTGCCTCTATCCCGACCGCTACAGCTACAGATTCACCGTCACCGAGGCGGCCGAACGCGCCGCAGCCGACGATCGGACCGCTCACGGAGGCGCAGTTGCCACCGATCGTTCTGCTCCCGGGACGTCCGGTGCGAAGTTCGAGCAGTCGGTGACGCTCGACCCGCCAGAGGGTCCGAGCCCGGTCCTGCTCGAATGCGCACTGGCGAACACCACGGTGCCGGAACACCTCCCCGAGGTGGCGTGGCGGGCCGGAGTCGATCTCAATCCTCTCGATATCACCGACGCTGACCAGCGGGAATGGCTGACGTCGCTGATCTGGCCGGAGCATGAGGCGAGACGGGCGCGCCTCCTCGCCGCCGCCTCGATTGCAGCTGCCGATCCCCCGCACCTCGTCCGCGGCGACCTGCTTGAGACCGTCGAATCTCTGCTCGCCGAAGTGCCCTCCGGAACCCAGCCGGTCGTCTTCCACAGTGCGGTGCTCGCCTATGTCGATGCCGAGGCACGTGCCCGCTTCGCCGCCCTCATGCAATCACGCGACGACGTCGTATGGATCAGCAATGAGGGAGCCGGAGTCCTCCCTGACACTCGCGCGCAACTCGAGACACTCGGGATTGAGCCCGATGGGCGATTCGTGCTCAGCGTCGACGGCCGAGCTCTCGCCCTGACCGGTCCTCACGGGCAGAGCTTCACCGGACTGTCACAGGCCCGCTGATTGGTCCACCCGCTTCGAACAAGTCACAACATGGTGCCGAATTCGCGCCCACGTGCACACCAGCTGGCTCAACGTGCAGGCGCATAACGCAAATGCTGCGCGCACACACTTTGAAGCAGTTGTTGCGCTGCAAGCCCCGCCCCGCTCACGCCCAACCGACGACGAGGCGGGCCGCCTCGGCGGGGATCATCGGGTCGACGCCGGTGAGGTCGGCGAAACGGCGCAGGCGATTGGCCACAGTGTTGCGGTGGCAGAACAGCCGCTCGGCCGACGCACCGATGCTCCCCGTCGACAGATACACCTGCACCGCCTCGATGAGGCGCTCTCGCTCGACCGACCCGCACTCGCCCAACGACGATTCGACATCGGCGAGGATCGGGTTGCCCGCGGCATTGAGCGACCGAGCGGCCAACCGTGCCCATCCGCGCCTCCATGTCATCGCAGACGTCTCATCAGCGGCGATGACGTCGGCGAGGTCTCGGGCAGTCAGAGCCGAACGCCGCAGGGCCCCGATTCCTTCGGCGCGGACGTACCCCACCCTGGCCTCGGCGATCCTGCCGGCGAGCGCCCCCAGCGAATGACCGACTCCGCCCCCGCCGGGATCGGAAACATGGCCCGCGCCGTCTGGAGCCTGCGTGAAGGCGATGAGAACCTCGCCGAGGTGGTGCGCGAACATGGTTCCGCCCGCGCGGACATGATCGGAGATGATCACCCGCAGGGCCCGGACATCGTCCCCGGTGGCAGCGATGACGAGCAGCGGGCAGTCGACGTCGAGACCGAGCCCGGTCGCGATCGTCGACAGTCGTTCGCCGGTCGGGTCCGGATCCTCGAACAGACTGGCGATGAGGCCGGCGTGCACCGAGTACTCCTCGGCCCGCATCCGCGCGAGCTCGGCCGTGTAGGCCTGTTGGACCTGGGAGACGTATTCGTCGACCGTGGACAGCACGATGCCCGTGTGGCGGATGACCAACTCCGCATCGTCCTGGGTCGCCACCCGAGTGAGCACCTCCCAGAGCACGCTGAAGTCGAGGCGGATCGCCGTCATCAGCGCCTCGAGCGGGATGCCGGCCCGGGCCCGGGAGACCCCGACCTCCGTCGAGACAGTCACAGGCCCGTCGAATCCTCCTGCGCGCAGTCCTTCGATGAGGGTACGGAACGAATCACGCCCGGTCCGACGAAGTTCCGAGACCGGGATCGGCGCGGGATCATAGCCGGGAACGCGGACGACACGGGCCATGAAGCGATCGGTCAGCTCGTCGAGGTCGAGGGCATCGAGGAGCTCGAGCCATCGGGCCGCGTCTCCCGGAAGCGGACGATCGCGGAGTCGGCGGTCACGATAGGCAGTCATCACCCCACAATATGTGCAGATGCACAATCCTGCTGTCCTGTTCGGCGACAAATGTGTCTGGAAAGAGACGTACGACACTCGGTAAGGTCGATATCTGCCGGTCACACACCACCGAATGCGACCGGTCCGAACGACTCGACCGACACCGGACCCGTATGGGCCCACCGGCCCAGCCGCCGACCGGCGGAGCCGCGGACCGCGTCCCGATCCTCAACGGAGCACACTATGAGCGAGCAGAAAACCACGGCGTCCGCCGAGGCCAGCGCCACAACAGAACTGAGCATCAAGGACGCGAACAAGGTGGCCGCCGGTGCGCTGATCGGCACCGCCCTCGAGTGGTACGACTTCTTCCTCTTCTCGGCCGCGGCCGCCCTGATCTTCAATGTCCAGTACTTCACCAGCGAGAACGCCACCGCAGCCGCGCTGGCCTCCTTCGCGACCTTCGGTGTGGGTCTGGCCGCTCGCCCGATCGGCGGTCTCATCTTCGGCCGCATGGGCGACAAGGTCGGCCGTCGTCGGGTCCTCATGATCACGATCGTCGGCATCGGCGTCGTCACCGGCCTCATCGGCCTGCTGCCGACCTATGCGGCCATCGGGTTCGCCGCTCCTGCCCTGCTCGTCCTCCTCCGCATCTTCCAGGGTCTCTTCGTCGGCGGCGAATGGTCGGGGGCGATGACCCTCGTCGTCGAGAACGCGCCCCTGCACCTGCGCGCCCGCTATGCGGCGATCCCGCAGATCGGCTCGCCCATCGGCACGATCCTGTCCTCGGGCGGATTCTTCGTCTTCACCCTCATCCTGTCCCAGGACAGCTTCCACTCGTGGGGCTGGCGCATTCCGTTCCTCGTCGCCATCCCGCTCCTCCTCGTCGCCGTCTACATCCGCAGCCGCCTCGAGGAGTCACCGGTCTTCCGCCAGTTGGAGGAGTCGGGCGAGGTCGAGAAGAGCCCGATCACCACGACCTTCCGCGACTCGTGGAAGCAGATCATCATCGGCATGGCCGCAGCCCTCCTCGGCGTCGGCGGTTTCTACCTCGTCACCGCATTCTGCGTCTGGTACGGCGTCAACGTCCTCGGCTATGACGATTCGCTCCTGCTGCTCGGCAGCATGGTCGCCGCCGCCGTCGAGATCTTCGTCCTGATCTGTGGCGGCATGCTCGGCACGAAGTACGGTGCCAGCCGGGTCATCCTCTGGGGCGGTGTCGCCTCGGCAGTGGTCGCCGTTCCGGCCTTCTTCATGTTCGAGTCCGGGGTCCCCGCACTCGTCGTCATCGCCATGACCCTCGCGGTCGGCACACTGTCCCTTCCCTACGCGGCCTCGGGTACCGTGATGACCGGCCTGTTCCCGGCGACCACCCGGTACACGGGCGTGAGCATGTCCCAGAATGCCGCGGGCATGATCTCCGGATTCATCCCCCTGCTCGCGACCGGCTTCGTCGCCTCGGCGGGCGATCACTGGTGGCCGGCCGCCGCGATGCTCGCCTTCCTGTCCCTGTTCACCGCTTTCGCCGGCGCCATCGCCCCGAAGCTGAGCGTCGATCTGCCCGGCTTCAAGCACTGAGAACCGTTCGACCCTCGAAAGGACACCCAATGTCGCGTTCCGCCGGCCACCTCATCGTCGACACCCTGGAGAGCGCGGGCATCGAACGCGTCTACGCGGTCCCCGGCGAGTCCTACCTCGACGTCCTCGACGGACTGTATGACGCGAACATCGAGACCGTCGTGTGCCGGCAGGAGGGCGGTGCGGGGTTCATGGCGCTGGCCGAATCCCGGCTGACCGGTCGTCCCGGAATCGCCATGGTCACCCGCGGTCCCGGGGCGGCGAATGCGATGATCTCCGTCCACACCGCCTGGCAGGACGCGACCGCGCTCGTCCTCTTCGTCGGCCTCGTCCCCCTCAACGATCGATCCCGCGAATCCTTCCAGGAGTTCAGCCTGCCCGAATGGTTCTCCTCGACGGCGAAGCGCGTGCTCACCATCGATGACGAGGCCCGTGCCGGTGAGATCACCGCCGACGCCCTGCGCATCGCCGCCTCCGGTCGCCCCGGCCCCGTCGTCGTCGGCCTGCCCGAAGACGTCCTCGTCCGTCTCACCGAGTCCCCCACCCCGACACTCGCCGAGGTGGCCCCACCGACCCCGGCCCCCGCCGTCATCGACGGGTTGGCTTCTCGGATCGCGGCGGCCGAGCGTCCCGCGTTCGTCCTCGGCGGGGATGGGTGGCACAACGGGTGCGGCGCTGAGCTGGCCGGTCTGGCCGCCTCGGCGGGGGTGCCGATCTTCTGCGATTGGCGCGCCTACGATGCGATTCCGCATTCCTCGCCGGCGTGGGCCGGCTGGCTCGGCTACGGTCGCGCCGATGCCGTGGCGGCCGGTTTCGCCGAGGCGGACCTCGTCGTCTTCGTCGGCTGCACCCGGTCCGACGTCTTGAGCGACGGGTACACGATCGGCTTCGACGCCGAAACCGTGCTCGTCTCCCTCGACATGGAGGCCACCCAGCACGCAGGGCGCATCGATGAGCACATCATCGCCTCCCCGGATTCCTTCACGCAGGCCCTGACCAGGAACGATGCCGGTGGCGCTCGCGATCCCGGGCAGCTGCGCGGGACTCGGACGGATGAGTGGATGCAGTCACGTGCCGACGTGCAGTCCCGGTTCGCCGCGCACCGCCCCGACGCCGAGGCGGCACCGGAGAACGCGAACCGTGCCGGGGTCGATCTCGGGGTGGCGTTCGGGATTCTCGATGGCCGCCTCGGCGGGGATGCGATCCTCACCTATGGAGCCGGCAATGCGACGATCTGGGGGCACCGGTTCATCCGGCATGAGCGCCCGGCCGGCCTCGTCGGAGCCCGCAACGGGGCGATGGGCCTCGCCGTTCCCGCCGCGGTGGCGGCCTCTCTGGCGTACCCGGAACGGCGTGCGGTCGCGATCTGCGGCGATGGGGACTTCCTCATGAACGGCCAGGAGATCGCCACGGCCTTCGCCCACAGCGGATCACCGCTCATCATCGTCGTCGACAACGGTGTGTACGGCACGATCGTGTCCCACCAGGAGAACCACTATCCCGGGCGGCCCTCGGGCACGCGGATGGTCAACCCGAACTTCGCGGCGTGGATGTCGGCATTCGATCTCGGCAGCTCCGGGGTCGCCTCGGCGAGGGTCTCCGGCTCTGTTCCACCGGGAGCAGACGGCACTGCGACGGGTGCGGGAATGGTCGGCCACGGCGAGCGCGTCGAGGCCACCGAGGACTTCGCAGCCGCGCTCGACCGGGCCTTGGCTCACGACGGGCCCGCCCTCATCCATGTGCTCATCGACCCGGCGACGATGCCTCCGGCCGCCGACGAGACCGCCTGACAGCTCTCCGAAAGGACCCCTCATGACCGTTTCACCCTCCCTGATCAGCGCCGATCGCGAAGCCGAGTTCCTCGCCGATTGGGCCGTGCATTCGCGTTTCGGTGCCGTCGAGGGCACGAACGGGGTCGACCGTCAGGCGGCGAGCGCCGCCGATGGCCAGCAGCGGAAATGGTTCGAAGAGCTGCTCGTCAAGCACGGTTTCAGCGTCCACCGGGATGTGATCGGCAATCAGTTCGGGCTCCTCGAGCTCGTGCCCGGGGCCCCGTATGTGCTCACGGGTTCGCATATGGACTCGCAGCCGACGGCCGGTCGTTTCGACGGTGCCTACGGGGTGATGGCTTCGGCGCATGCGTGTTTCGCGATCGCCGATGAGCTGCGGGCGGACCCGTCGAAGGCGACGTTCAACCTCGCCGTGGTCAACTGGTTCAATGAAGAGGGCTCACGGTTCAAACCGTCGATGATGGGATCCAATGTCTTCACCGGCAAGGCCGAGTTGGAGGCGGCCCTGACCACGCGTGATGCCGCGGGAATCACCGTCGCCGAGGCGCTCGATGAGCTGGGGGAACGCGGAGACTTCACGCCCCCGGAGATCGCCTCCTATGCGGAGATCCACGTCCAGCAGGGCCGCAGCATGGAAGAGGACGGAGTGAGCATCGGGCTCGTCAATGCCACGTGGGCGGCTCACAAGTACGAGTTCAAGGTCACCGGCGCACAGGCCCACAGCGGGTCGACGCTCATGGCCGATCGGCAGGATGCCCTGCTCGGTGCCGCCCGCCTGGTCGTGGCCGCACGGGAACTCGTCGACGACTTCGAGCCGGGTGCCCTGCACACCGCATGCGGACAGCTCACCGTCTACCCGAACTCACCGGTCGTCGTCGCCAGCGAAGTCAGCCTGCTGCTCGATCTGCGGTCCCCCAGCGCCGAGGTGATCGCCGCCGCCCATGAGACGCTCATGGCCACGATCGCCCAGGTCAGCGCCGAAGATCGCGTGGAGATCGAGATCGTCGCCGAACACAGCTGGGATCAGAACCCGTACTCCGAGGACGGGGTCGAGCTGGCGCGCACGGTCGCCGATGATTTGGGACTCACCTCGGCGACGGTGATGACCGTGGCCGGGCACGACTCGACGAACATGAAGGACGAAGTGCCCACCGTCATGCTCTTCATTCCCAGCGTCGACGGGGTCTCGCACAGTCTTGCCGAGTTCACGAAGGACGAGGATCTCGTCTCGGGTCTCCATCACCTCACCGAGGTGGTCCGCCGGCTCACCGCCGGCGCGCTGGCAGAGTGACCGCGAAGGAGGTCAGTCCTCCCAGGGATTGAGCAGTCTGACTCCGATATTCGCGAAGTCCGCGATGTTCCTCGTGACCAGGGTCAGAGAGTGTGCGAGTGCGGTCCCTGCGATCAGGCTGTCCATGTCGGGCATCGGGTCAGGGACGTGCAGTTGCGATGCCTGCACAGCCACTTCGGCATCGACGGCAAGAATTCTTCCGTCGAAGACCTCAGAGACCTGTTCGTCGAACCACTGCCGAAGGACGGACCCAGCGCGGGCGTCCCGTCGCTCTTTCCGTCGGACGCCGACGTCGAGTTCGAGGACCGTGATGGCGCTGATGGCCAGATCATCGATCTTCTGTGCGGCGATCCAGGATCCGACGGGCGTCCGGTTGCCGCGGCGAGCGTCACTGATGATGTTGGTGTCCAGCAGATACCTCACAGTTCGGGCACCCGCAGCGTTCGCTGAGAACGATGAGGCAGATCGAGGTCCGGATCATCGTCGTGGATGACGAGGGCATCTCCGACGAGGTCCGATCTGCCGCTGAGTTGATCGTACTCATCGGCAGTCAGCAGAACGTGCGCGCGACGACCATGTTCGGTGATGGTGACCGGTCCGTGCTTGGCCGCACGTTTGGCAGCCGATACGTCCCGGTTGAATTCCCGACTCGACATCGTGGTCATCGTCCACCTCCCGAAATGTCACTACTGTAGGTACATTCTATCTCGGGGTTGTGGACGAATCCATCACCAGATGCCGAGTTGACAGGACTCTCGGACCCGCGGTCATCAGTCGATGGAGTCGACGTCCTGGTTCTCGTCGACGAGCTTCTTCGCCAGCGGTTCCCACTTGTCGTAGGCGTCGGGGTAGGCCGAGCGCTGCACTTCCTGTGCGGCATCACCGGGGTCGATGCTCTCCCAGTCGGCGATCTGGGTCAGTCCCGGGTTGGCGGTTCCGGAGTCGACCCCGTAGAAGGCTTTCGACGCGTACACGGTGTCGGTGACTTCGTCGGCCGATCCCCAGTTCATCGAGGGGCGCTGCTGGAAGGCACCGGCGGAATCGCGGTCGCCTCCGTCGAGGTCATTGAGGCTCGATTCCTGCAGTGCGGTCATCACGGCGATCGTCTGTGCCTGCTTGGACAGGTCTGCGCCCTTGCCGACGCCGATGATGGTGCGCGCATTGTCGATCTGTTCGGCGCTCAGCTCATCCGGGTCGTCGATCCCTCCGGTCGAGCCGGCGTCGGACTGGGCGGCTTCACCGTCCTGGCTGACGTCTCCGGTGATCGGGTCGGCCGAGGCCGAGGTCGCCGTTGCCAGGGAGACTCCTCCGGCGAGGACGGCGGCGGACAGTGCAGTCACCGCAAGTGTGCGCGCACGTTTCATCTGTTCTCACTTTCTCTTGATCGGGTCCTCGACCCGGTCGGCGACTCCTGGTGCGCGGCACACGTGGTGGGTTCTGCGGCATCTGCCCTGTGGTCGGCACAGGAACACCCATGCAGAAGGTGCCGTGGAATCGCCCCACACAACACTGACGGACCGGACGGCCCCGTTCAATGCAGAGAGACTTCGAGGTGACTCATTCTCGCCGCAACGAATCATCACGGGTCCGTGTGTAAGCGATCAGAGTTCACTGAACGCCGCGCGGTGACCAGCGGTGCTCTCACCCGCCCGTGACCGGGGTCTCGATCCGCTCGTCGGGCTGTTCGCAGGCGTGGGCCAGGGAAAGTTCAGGAGCACCGATGAAGTTCCCCGCAAGTCGTGGACGGGTGGGATACGACAAGCGCAGCGTGTGGACGCTTCTTCCTTCACCTGACCAGCCTGCCAACCGACCAACTGTCGGATGGCTAAGCTACGTGTTTGCTGATCAATGCCGCGAAGCGCCGGCGGTCCAAGTAGTGCGGCACGTCGAAGGTGACGTGTTTGCGTGCGATGCGTCCGGCAAGGTCACGCAGGATCGCGGCTGTGTCTTTGCGGAATCCGATGAGTTTGGTGTCGTTGAGTCGCCAGGGGATGTCGGGGTGGGCTTCTTTGATTTCCAGCAGTGAGTGGAGATCAGCGATGTCCTTTTCGGAACGTCGTTCCTTCCAGCTGTGTGCTTTGAGGACGGTGGCTGCTTCAACCTCGGGGATTCTGGTTTGATATGTGATGGTCTCGCCCTGCCCGAGGTTCGCTTCAACATTGAGCACGACTCCAGGGGTCATGAGCGCGAACCTCAGTTCGGGGAGGCTGTCGACCTGTCCAACATCGGGAACCGAGATGGGTCGGATGCCCGTGGACGGCCCTTCCCTTGTAAGGAGAACATTGATTTCGACGCGCTGGTCGTCATCGATCTGGCGGTAGAAGAGGTTGCCGCCTTCTTTGGTGAAGTCCTGATCGATGAGCGTTTGTGTCAGTGTTCCGACAACCTCCACGGAGTCCACTGCTGTATCTGCGTCGATGGTTGAGCGCAGAGTGGCTGCAGGTGTGGGAAAGACGTGCAGCAGCAGGCGAACCATGTGACCGCCGACGATCCGGTAGTCGCTGCCTTCGACTACAGCATCGGCGATGGCTTTCTGTCCGCGGTATCCGAGAGAGTCAGAGTTGCTGAGTGCATGAACACTGATGCTGATGAGTTCGCTGTCTTCGTTCATGAGTGGCCTTTGACGATGTAGTTTTCCAGCTGACCGGCTGCCTCGTCGCTGTCGGCGTCGCCACCGGTGCGTACATCCCAGTAGACCAGTGCAGTATCTGCAAGTCTCCGTTCATGACGGCTGGAGGCCGATGCGCTTCGCCAGACGGTAGGATCTTTCGGAACGCAGGTGACGAGTGTGGCTTCGTCGATCGGCGAGGGGATGAACCCGTCATCGGTCAAGTCGACGGGGGCGGTGATGTAGATGCGGCCGCGGGTGGGAAGTTTCCAGGGTGCGAGCTCGTCGGCGGCGACGTCACCGCTGATGAGGGGGTCGGCGTCGAGGAGGGTGGCGATGTCGGCGGCCCTGTGTGTCTGTTCAACAGCGGTGTCCAGGCTGTACCACCCGAATTCCTGCCCCCCGGCTCCGGGGTATTCGCCTGCCCAATGGTGGAGCAGAGATCTTCTATCGACTGCCTCGAGTCCGCTGCCTCGGTCGGCAACGAGGTCCCCCAGAGTGCGCGCGGCGTTGGAGATGGTTTGTTGGCTGGTGCCGAGCAGGTCGGCGAGCGCGGCCTGCCTCAAAGGTGTGATTGCGGTCAGGAGTTGACGTTCGACTCCCCACCGGTACCAAGCAGGTCGCAGGGGCGTTGGCCGCGGACGTGGTGAAGTTTGTGGCCGGTTCAGTGTGTGGGCGGTGCCATTGATGATGAGTTGGAGTGGGGATTCGGTCAGTAGGTTGAGGCGGCCTGCGCGGGCGTCGGCAACAACTCCGTTGGTGGCGGAGCCTCCCACAAGCACTGGCCAGGCTGCAGCGTCGAGGTGGTTACGTACGTTGCGGGCAGCGTGGGCGGTTACTCGGTCTACGGGTGCCGTCAGCTCGACGTCGTAGATCTCCCCCGTTGGTGCGCGCAATTGCCAGGACAGCGATGTGCGTCCTTCAGCGATCGTGAAGTCCAGCTCGTGGAGCAGGTCAGCTACATCTACGGGCATGCTGTTCTCCAACAAGTTTGGTCCCAAAGTGCGGGTCATTACTTGTTGGACAGTTCATCACATCATGGTGTATATAAGCAAGCCGTGGATCGCGGCCGCTCAGAGCGCCTGCTCGTCACATGTGCCGTCGCCGCGTCCCATGTGAGGGGCGCGGCGACGATATGTGCTCAGCTGCTCAGAGCACGGCCGGCGATTCGGTGCCGACGGATCGGCACCCGACCAGTGCCGAGTCTGTGCCGGATCACGGGCCGATCAGATCACAGTCCGTTCAGACGGTAGGGCACGAAGCTGTCGTCCTGGTCGTACGGGTAGGAGACGTCGTGGGCGACCGAGCCGAGCGAACCGTTCTCCTCGAGGGCATGGTAGGCCGTCTTGTCGTCATTGGCCCAACCGTTGAAGATGACGACGTGGCCGTTGGCGCCCTCGGTGCCGGGGCCGCCCTTGAGCAGGATGGCACCGGGCTGGAGTTCGTCCTTGCTGATCTCGTGGGAGACGTCGGGCAGGGTCACGGTGCTGAGGCTGTCGTCGAGCCCCCATGCCATCGAGACGAATCCGGAGCAGTCTGTGCGGTAGTTCTTGCCCTCGGGTTCGGGGTGGTAGGCACCCATGTCATAGGGCACTCCCTGGTCGACCCACGTCTGCGCGCGGTTGATGATCGCGGCCCGACGGTCATCGGCCTGCGCCGAGGCGGTCGTACCGGAATCCGCCTGCGGGGCGGAAGACTGTGCGGCCGCGGCCTGCGCGGCGGGGGCCTGGTCGGCCTGCGCCGGAACGGTGGCCAGTGTGGTGCCGCCGACGAGGATTCCTGCGGTGAGGACAGTGGTCGTGAGTGTGCGCGAAATTGTCATCGTCTCTCCTGCTGCTTCTCGTGTGTGCACTGCTGACTTCGGAATGGATCGTGTCGGGAACATGCCAGAGGCGGATCAGCTGATCGGGGCGACGTCCTGATTGCCGTTGACGAGCTCGGTGGCCAAAGGGTCCCACTTGTCGTATTCGGCTGGGAACGCGGAGCCCTGCACTGACTGTGCGGCGGCTCCCGGGACCATCGTCTCCCATCCTTCGATCTGGATGAGGCCGAGGTTTGCACCTTCGGGGTTGACGCCGTAGAACGATTTCGAGGCGTAGACCGGGTCGGTCACCTGCGCCAGGGTGCCCCACCCCATGGACGGGCGCTGCTGGAACAGGCCGGCCGAATCCCGGTCGCCCCCGTCGAGGTTGTAGAGACTCGACTCCTGCAGGGCCGTCATCACTGCGATCTTCTGCGCCTGCGTCGACAGTCCTGCTCCCTTGCCGACGGCGATGATCGTGCGGGCGTTGTCGATCTGCTCCTGGGTGAGTTGGGTTGCGTCCTGGGTGCTCGGCACCTTGCCACCTTCGAGTGCTTTGCTGGTAAACGGAGCGGCCTCCTTGGAGACGGGCGCCGGTTCGGCAGAAGCTGCCGTCGTCATGGAGACGCCGCCGACGATGACAGTCGCGGAAACGGCTGCCACAGCGAACTTGCGTACGAGTTTCATCAGTTCCCACTTTCCAGTTGTATCGGGCATTGGGCCCTCTCGGCTTCCTTCCACCGGGTTCCACGTGGCCCTGATCTCATACCCGCAATCCAGGCTGTCGAACCTGAGAACCTCGCTCAACAAACAGGCCGTCAACAGCCGTTCAATGGGGTTCCAACGACATATGAACCGCGCGTTTCCCTGATCTCATTGTTCGCTGGGCGCGAGTTCGGCGGACTCGCTACGCTGTTTCCATGAACGCAGCGCTGCCGCCGGACGCCGCAACCGCCATCAGGTCCTATCTGCGTATTGCCGATCAGGTCCTGCCCGGCGGCATCATCGCCTGCGCTGTGACCGGGTCCATCGCGCTCGGTGCCTACCGCCCGGGCCGCAGCGACATCGACCTCGTCGCGGTCATCGCCGATGAGTACCGGACACGGCCAGACCTCCTCCGCCGCCTGCGGCTGCTCCATCTCTCGCAGGTGCCCCGCCTGGTGGTCGGGGCGGCGCGCGGGCGAGGTGTGAGCGCCTGTTGCAATACCGTCTTCATCGCCGAATCCGAGGTCGGTCGACCCGTCACGCAGATCCGTCCGATCGCTTCTCACACCGGTGAGGTCTTCGACTCGAACGGCGCGTTCGACGTCAATCCGGTGACCTGGAAGGAGCTCGTCGACGGCGGGATCACGGTGCGAGGTCGGCCGATCGCCGAGTGGGATGTCGATGCGCAGCCGGAGGCGCTTCGCCCGTGGATCCGCACGAATCTGCGCGAGTACTGGACTCCGTTGGCCGCACAGCTGCGCGACCGACCGTCGCGCAGCCCGGGATCGCTGCTTCGTCGATTCGTGACGTCCCCGCGGGGACTTTCAGCCGGCAGCGTCGAGTGGTGTGTGCTCGGTCCCGCGCGGATGCATCATACGCTTGCGACCGGTGAGATCATCGGCAAGGAGGAAGCGGGATTCCACGCGCTGACCGCATTTCCGCAGCATGCCCCCATCACCGAGGTGGCCCTGGCCAAGGTGCGCGGCGCGCGGATTCCGTCCGCACCGTCACGACGGCAGTGGCGGGGGCTGACCGCCTCGGCGATGGATGACATGATCACCGCATCACTCGACTGATCAACGATCGCGGTGGGTTGAGCGGCGATCGCGTTGGTCACGGAGCGATGTGTCGAACGGTCCCTATTTCGCGATGAAGTGGAGGCGCTTATTCACGAACTCACCCATCCCGATCGGCCCCATCTCACGACCGAAACCGGACCGCTTCACACCACCGAACGGCAATTCAGCAGCCTCCGCCGCAATCGTGTTCACATGCGTCATCCCCACCTCGAGGCGCGCGGCCACCCGATCGGCACGCCCCTCATCAGTGGAGAACACGGACCCGCCCAGGCCCAGGGCACAATCATTCGCAAGCTCGAGGGCCTCCTCATCGCTGGAGACCCTGTACACGGTGGCCACCGGCCCGAAGATCTCTTCGCCATACGACTGCGAATCCCTGGGCACATCGACGAGCACGGTCGGGGCATAGTAGGCCGCCGGACCGTCGCCCAGCTCACCACCGATGAGCACCCGGGCACCTTCAGCCACGGCCTTGGTCACCTGTGCGTCAACAGTCTCCGCGGCAGCACGGCTCGACAGAGGCACGTATTCGCTGTCGCCGAGGTTCAGCGGATCTCCCGGTTTCAACCCGGTGCCCAACTTCACGAGCTCAGAAACGAACTCGTCATAGATGTCGTCCATGACGATCAGCCGCTTATTCGAGTTGCACACCTGCCCGGCGTTATACGTCCGAAACTCCCACGCCTCACGCGCCACCGCCGCAACATCAGAGGCGTCGAGGACGACCATCGGATCGATCCCACCGAGCTCCAACACGGCCTTCTTGAGATTCTGCCCCGCCTGAGCGCCGATGATCGCACCGGCCCGCTCCGACCCGGTCAGAGACACACCCTGCACCCTGGGGTCGGCAATCATCGACGCGATCTGATCATGGGTGGCGAAAAGGTGTGAGTACCCACCTTCGGGAACGCCGGCGGCGCGGAAGATCTCCTCGATCAGCAGCGCCGACCGCCCACAGATGTCAGCGTGTTTGAGCATGATCGTGTTGCCCAGCACAAGATTCGGGGCAGCGAACCGAGCGACCTGATAGTAGGGGAAGTTCCACGGCATCACACCCAACAGGGCACCGACCGGCAGGGATTCGATCCGGGCAGTGCCGGGGATGGTCGACGGGATCTGATAATCCGTGGCCAGGCTCGGACCATGGACGCCGTAGTAGTCGATGATGTCGGCGGCGAACTCGACCTCGTCGACGGACTCGGCATACGACTTGCCCATCTCCACCGAGATCGTCCTGGCGAGTTCGTCCTTGCGTTCATGGAAGATCTCCGCCGCCCTGCGCACAATCGACGCCCGTTCCTGGATGTCGGTGTCCTTCCACGTCAGGTAGGTGGTGTGGGCGCCAGCGACGGTGGATTCGATCTCGGCGTCGGTCGCCTCGGGGAAGGTCTCGACGATGTCGCCGGTGGCGGGATTCTCAACACGATAGTTCGACATGTTTGCTCCTGTGATGGTTCCGAAATTGCAGAGGGGTGAGGGAAAAATGGTGTGCTGCGGCCCCATCACCGCAGTCAGTTATCACCCATACCATCGACGGAAGCGCCGGAGACGGCGCGAACGATCATTCCGACATGATCGTAATACAGGTCACGGGGATTCGCCGAGGCGGCTGCCCACCGACCCGAGGATCGATCGGCTATCGCGGATGCCCGACCGATGGTGCCGTGACCGTTCTCAGCGCACGACTTCGCGGTGTGTGGTGTCGAGTCGGCGCGTCCAGCCCCGGCCGTCGAGGTGTTCGAGCAGGGGGATGACGACGCGTCGGGTCGTCCCCAGCGCCTGCCTCGCCTGACTTGTCGTGAAGGGCTGGTCGAGACCGGCGAGGATCCGCATCGCCTGCGCGGGGGTGCGCGGGGACACGATGATTCCGTCGCCGAGGCGCAGGATCCGTGCCGCCTTCTCGGCGACCGCGAGCTCCCGCGCTCCGAGACCGAGTTCGCGCAGGTCATCGGCTTCCGGTGCGGCGAACGGGTCGGCTGCGAGTCGGCATTCGATCTCGGCGATCCCGGCTTCGGCGGCACCGAGACCTGCGGTATGCCCGGGCGGGCGGACCATTCCGTCGACGGCTTCGAGCCCGGCACGGGAGATGATCGCATCCAGCAGTGCCCGATTTGCGGTCCCCGTCCCTTCGGGCAGGGTCGGCTGATCGTTCGCTTTCGACACGGCATCGCGCCTGGTTTCGCCACCGTGTCTGCGGCTCGTGTCCGGGCTCCTGCGCAGCGCCTCGGCGACGGCTTTGACGGGGACTCCCGCGGCCATCGGTGTGGCGGCGAGTTCACGGCTGACCAGGGATTTCGCCTCCTCGACCCAGGCGGTCAGCGTCGGTGAGTGGACGAGCCAGCCGCCCACACTCTCGACATCGGCGGGCAATCCATCGTCTTCGGGCACCTGCAGACCGAACCGAGTGAGGTCGGAACGTTCGACGGCTCCGCGGCGGGCCACCTCGACGAGGATATCGCCTGCGATGGGTCGTTCGGCGAGCTCTCGGCCGCGCCTGGCACCGTCGCCTCTCCGGGACAGTTCGGGCGGGTCGACGTCGAGGACGAGGAGTCCTGCGAAGACGTTGCGGCTGCCCGGGGCGCGCAGCACGATCCGGTCGCCGACCTGCAGGGGAAGCGGCCGGTCGAGGGTGAGTCGAGCGTGATCGGCGTCGAAGTCCCGCAGCCTGGCGGGCACGGCGGCGGTGCCGATATGGGCCATGAGTTCGTGGATGCCGGAGTCGAGGGCCTCGCCCATGGAGCGGCGCACGTCGATCGTGTCGACGATCGGCCAGGCCCCGCTCGTGAGCAGAGCATCGCCGCGGTGGAGGTCGTCGGCGGGAACGTCGCGGAGGTTGACGGCCACGCGGGCCTGCGGGACCACCTCGGTGGTGGTGGAATTCCGGGACTGCAGGCCGCGCACGCCCACGGTCCGAGCGATGGCCTCTCCGCGCAGTTCGACACTGTCGCCCGTGGTCAGGGTGCCTGAGGTGAGGGTGCCGGTGATGACGGTGCCGGCTCCCTTGATGGTGAAGGCCCGGTCGACCCACAGTCGCACCCTCCCCGAGGTGGTCGGAGGCTCGGCTGAGGCCGTGACCTCGTCGAGGACGCTGATGAGTTCGGGCAGGCCCTCCCCGGTCGTCGCCGAGACCGTGACGATCGGCGCTGCTTCGAGTGGTGTTCCCCGCAGTTGAGCGCTGACCTGCGCTTGTGTGGTCTCGAGAGAGTCGGGGGCGAGGTCGGCCCGGGTGATGACGACGAGGCCGTGGGTGATGCCCAGCGCATTGATCGCGTCGCGATGGTCGCTCGATTGGGCTTGCCAGCCCTTGTCGGCGGCGATGACGAAGCAGGCGATGGGGGCGGGGCCGAGTCCGGCGAGCATGTTCGCAAGGAATTTCTCGTGTCCGGGAACGTCGACGAAGGCGAGTTCGCGTCCCGAGGGCAGGGTCGTCCAGGCGAAACCGAGGTCGATGGTCAGTCCGCGTTTCTTCTCCTCGGCCCAGCGGTCGGGTTCCATCCCGGTCAGGGCGCTCACCAGCGTCGACTTCCCGTGGTCGACGTGCCCGGCGGTGGCGATGACGAAGGTGCCCGGGGTCGCGTGCGCGGATCCGTGCGGTGTTTCAGGCATGGCTGCCACGGACTCGGGCGATGGCATCGGCGACGCGTCGATCGTCGCTTTCGGGCACGCAGCGCAGGTCGATGAGGCATCGTCCCTGGTGGACACGGGCGACGATCGCCGGTTCGCCGAGGCGCAGCGGCTCTGCGAAGGTTTCGGGCAGTTCGACTGCCCAGCCGGGCAGGGGCACGCCGGGAGCTCCCCCTCCGCCCACTCGTCCGTCGTGTTCGACGACCGTGGCACCGACCGCCTCGGCGAGTTCTTCGGTGCGCTGGCGCAGACGGTCCGGGTCGATGTGGAGGGCATCATTGATCGGGTTCGCTGCGTGGGTGATCGTGGCTTCGAGCGCGGCGAGGGTGAGTTTGTCGGTGCGCAGTGCTCTGGCCAGGGGGTGTTTTGCCAGTGTCTGCACTGCTTCGGCGCTGCCGAGAATGAGGCCGGCTTGCGGGCCACCGAGGAGCTTGTCGCCGGAGACGATGACGAGGTCGGCACCGGCGCGTAGGGCGGTGTCGATGTCGGGTTCGTCGGGCAGGGCCGGGTCGGGGGTGAAGAGTCCGGAGCCGAGGTCGACGATGAGCGGCAGTTCGTGCTCCTCGGAGAGTCTGTGCAGGTCAGCGACCTCGACGGAGGAGGTGAATCCTTCGACTCGGAAGTTGCTCGTGTGGACCTTGAGCAGGCAGGACGTGTCGTCGCTGATGGCGTCGGCGTAGTCGGCCAGGTGCGTGCGGTTCGTCGTGCCGACTTCACGCAGGCTGGCGCCGGTGGTGGTCATGAGGTCGGTGAGGCGGAAGCCGGCGCCGATTTCGATGAGTTCGCCGCGGCTGATGATGATCTCGCCGGGATCGCCGGGGCAGGACCGCGCACGAGCGCTGCGGCCGCGCAGCGCAGTGACGGCAAGCAGCAGGGCGGCCGCTCCGTTGTTGACGACGAGGGCGTCCTCGGCTGCCGGGCAGGCCCGCAGGAGTGCGGCTTTCGCTCCGGTTCCGCGCTTGCTGCGTTTGCCGGTGCCGAGGTCCATTTCGACGTCGACGTAGCCGGCCGCCTCGGTGATGGCCTGGGTTGCCGCAGGTGAGAGCGGTGCTCGGCCGAGGTTCGTGTGGACGAGGATGCCGGTGGCGTTGAGCACCGGGGTCAGGGAGGAGGCCGAACGGGAAGCGAGCGAGGAGACAATGGTGGGGGCCACCTCGGCGACGGGGATCTCACCGGTTCGGGCGGCGGTCTGCACTTCGGAGATGATCGCTTTGATGGTCGCCTGGTTGAGGTGCTCACCTGCGGCGATGACCTCGGGAAGGGCGAGGAGGTGATCCGTGCGCGGAATGGATCGACGCGGGTCGGGATCGACCATGGGGCGGCCTCCTCGGTGCAGGGTCACGGCGGCGCCGCTGGGTCGGCGGGACCGCAGAACAGTTGGCGGAGGCGGACGGGAATCGAACCCGCCAGACCGAGATACTCGGTCTCACTGGTTTTGAAGACCAGGGCGCCCACCAGGACACGGACGCCTCCATAAGGAATCCTATCGCGGGTGTG
>OMJG01000812.1_pt1 | contig 21009 bp, 26 predicted proteins | sample 1646431 | NCBI WGS metagenome assembly OMJG01 (sample SAMN03771674, study PRJEB25209) | food metagenome | isolation source: Cotija cheese | place: Mexico:Jalisco,Michoacan | collected 2011-12-12
CGACCTCACACATTTGATTTGTCGAAACTTTGTTCAGTTTTCAAAGATCTACTTGCTACGAAGCAAACTATTAAAAGCTCAATCACAACGTTATTTATTATATCAATAACTGAATTACTTGTAAAGAACTTTTTTATAATTGATGAAGTTTTTTTAAAACTAAAAAGCAACAACACCAACCTTAATAGAATATCATCAAAATGCTTAAATGTCAAAAGAAACTTAAAATTGTTTTATTCAAATTCTTTTATACAGTTAAAGCGACAAGAAATATAATACCAGCAAATAGTATCAATGGTCAAGTACTTTTTTTCATTTTCCAGCGTCAATATCGACTAAAGCCTGTTTTACCCACCCATCAAGGCGCTCGCGGATCGGCTTAAAACCAGTTGAAACGCCACGATCTATCCAATAAACCTTATGTTGAAATCTAGCACGTTTACGTGGCTGTGAAAAATCAAACGGCTTCTCTAAACAACGGATGGATAGAGAGATCTTTTCTGTATACAGGTCAATATCAATAATCATGACTGAAACCTCTTGACCTACAGATAAAAATTTAGAAACATCATCAACAAAGCCATGATGGCATTCTGAAATATGAATCAATCCTTGGGTATGTTCATCTAAAGCTACGAAAGCACCATATGGCTGGATACCCGTCACACGCCCAGTGATGACTTGTCCAATGCGATATTCTGACATAGTATCCTCCATTCTATTAAAACGATAATAATTATTTATTCTACAACTATACTTTCGATCTTAATATCATCGACAGGCTTATCTTGGGCACCTGTGGGAGCTGCCGCCATTTGATCAACAACATCAAGTCCTTTGATCACTTGTCCAAATACTGTATGCCGATGATCTAACCATGGCGTACCACCATTTTGGTACATGTCAATAACTTCCTGCGGATAGTTAGCAGCTTTCATTTGTTCAATTAAATCTGCAGGAACCTGCGTACTTTGAACAATAAAGAATTGACTGCCATTAGTATTCGGACCAGCATTTGCCATAGACAGTGCTCCGCGAATATTAAAGAGATCCATTGAAAATTCATCTTCAAAAGGAGCTCCGTAAATACTTTCTCCCCCCATACCTGTACCGGTCGGATCCCCGCCTTGTACCATAAATTCAGGGATCACGCGATGAAAAATAGTTCCATCATAATAATGGTCCTGTGCTAAACTAACAAAGTTTTTAACAGTTTTAGGTGCCTGTTCGGGAAACAACTGGATCTCTATCTCACCCAGTGTAGTATTAATTTTTACTTTTGGTCCCTTAGCGTTTTGTAAATCTGATTGTGGATAATTCATAATAAGCTCCTTAAGTTTTTTATACTATATCATAATACAAAAAAACAGCTTAATTTGCCAATTTATTTTAAGACTTATTAATGCTAGTCTATAAATTGAATATTGTTTTTAAATCGGGGACAGTAATGGTATAAAAAGACTCTGTTTTTCTTGCAAGTTCAAGACAACAAGATCACTACCATCCTTTTCCTGATCATCGAAGGGAGCTTTTTACTCATAATGAGTGATAATAATGAATATTACGACTTAACTATCATCGGTGGCGGACCAGTTGGCATGTTCGCAGCCACCTACTCACGCATGCACATGGCCAAGACCCAGATAATTGAAAGCTTAGATAGTTTAGGCGGCCAAGTATCTGCTTTATTTCCGGCAAAAACTTTATATGACATTCCGGCTTACTACCAAACATCTGGTAAAGATCTGATCACAAACTTAACTGAACAAACTAATGCCTTTGAACCAGATATTTTCTTAAAAGAAACGGTCGAATCATTTACGAAGACAGAGCAAGGTTTTATGATCAAAACTACTAAACGTACCACCTATAGTAAAGCAATCATCATAGCCGCTGGTATTGGTTCTTTTGAACCCCGTAAATTAAGGGTAGACAACGCGCCTTTTTTTGAAGGTCAGCAACTGCACTACTTTATCTCAGATCCTACTATTTTCAAAAACAGAAATATCGCTTTAGCCGGCGGCGGCGATTCAGCAATTGACTGGGCATTAGAATTAGCACCCCAAGCACGATCTGTAACCGTGATCCATCGCCGTGACAAGTTCAGAGCATTGGAAAGCAGTGTCCATGCTTTGCAGCAAATGCCAAACGTTAACTTCTTGACGCCTTACACTATTAAAGACCTCAAAGAAGCAGCCTCAGGACAATTGAAAGTTATTTTACAAAAGGCACGCGACAAAGAAAGAAAAAACGTGCTTTTCGATGATTTGATCGTTAACTACGGATTCTCTTCTAGTAACACCATCATAGAATCTTGGGGCTTAGACATGGAACGGCATGCAATAAAAGTTAGTGAAAAACAAGAAACCTCGCTGCCTGGTATCTATGCGATCGGCGACATCGCATATAAGGAAGGACGCCCCGCTTTGATTGCTTCTGGTATGGGAGAAGCACCAACAGCTGTCAACAATGCCTTGCTTTATGTTTATCCTGATCGGCGTCAACCCGCCCATAGTACCGAGTTGATGCTAAAATACAAGCACTAAAATTTGTTTAAGGTCAATGAAAAGCTTTGAGAAGTTTATTTTAAAAAAGTATAATATAATGATCAATAGCATAAGGAGAAGAAATATTTGGCAAATTTAATCGATTTCGTTTTACACATCGACAGCCACTTAGTTAATATTGTCAATAACTTTGGCGGCTGGACCTATCTAATTTTATTCATTATCATTTTTGTAGAGACTGGTGCAGTAGTTTTACCTTTTCTACCCGGAGATTCCTTACTATTTGCCGCTGCTGCCCTGGCAGCCAACCCAGATTACGGGTTAAACATCTGGATCTTTTTGTCCTTATTTCTAGCAGCACCTATTCTCGGTGACAGTACCAATTTTATGATCGGTCACTTTCTTGGAAATAAGTTAAAATCGGCCAGCCGGTTTCAAAAAGTAGTCAAACCAGAATATCTGGAGCGAACGGAAAAGTTTTTTGAAAAACACGGGGCAATGTCGATCACCCTGGCACGCTTCATGCCGATCATCCGAACATTTGCTCCTTTCATTGCGGCTGGATCTGGCCTCAAGTATAATAATTTCATTAAACACAATGTCATTGGAGCAATAGCTTGGGTCGCCCTTTGTTGTGGTGCTGGTTACTTTTTTGGAAACATGCCCTTTGTTAAAGAACACTTTTCAATGATAATCATTGGCATCATTATCATCTCATTGATCCCCGCAATCGTAGGAATCATCAAAGGAAGTTCCGAAAGTTCTAATTCAGAACCAGACGAGTAATAAATAATTCGAAGAATAAAAAAAGATCTTAAAGTTGTTTTGAAAAAACAGCATTAAGATCTTTTCATTTGTGCGTTTTTAAGCTCTTTTTACCAATAAAAATGACTGCTAGCATAGCAGCAATAAACAAGATAAAAAAGAGCACGAAACAAGCCAAGAAAAACTCATCCGGTAAAGCATCGATGATCGGATCTTTCAAGGGATCAAAGACCCAGTCATTATTTCTAAACAAGATCTTATGAAAGATCACAAAAAACTGCTGAAAAGAAATACTCATCAGCACCAGCAAAAAAATCATTCCTGTCAAAGTGATCTGTGCAGGGGCGATCAAAGTCCAAAGCATTTGCTGTTTTTTCAAACGGTGCAGGTGATACACACTGAGCGGAACACCAACGATCATTACAAAATAATCTACCAGAAATAACCGTTTAACATCAGCAAAATGTTGCAGTCCATTTGCCGAACTGGGTAGGGTCATATCCAGCTTATGCACCCACGGAAAATTCAAGTAATTTAACAAGTGCTGGTAATCAGTGATCAGTCCCTTTCTTGTCAAGCTAACCGTCTGTGCCAGATGCTGCTGATCCACAAAGAAATAGTATAAGGGCTGAAAGTTAATAACCAGCGCAATACATAATGCAAATATCGTTAAAAATAAAACGCCATTTAAAAATAACTGGCCCTTTGGTCTACTTATCATTAATTATCTTCCAATCATCGAGCGAATCAATTTCATAAGTCGGCTTGAGTGGCTTTTGCTGGACCTGCTCTTTAGTAGAAACACCTGTATATACTAGCAAGGTGTCCATTTCAAAATTGATCCCTGCTGTAATATCAGTCATGTAATTGTCACCGACCATGATCACTTGATCTTTTTGCAAGCCCATTTGAGCTAAAGCCTTCTCCATAATAATTGTTTCAGGTTTCCCGATATATGTGGCTTTTTGCTGTGTAGCTCTTTCTACCAAGGCAATCAAGGAACCAGCACCAGGGACTAAACCTCTTTCGTTTGGTAAATTAGTATCTGCATTAGTTCCAATGAAACGTGCGCCTTTTTTAATAGCTAAAGTAGCTAACTCAAACTTGTGATAAGTAGCATCATAGTCCAACCCTACAACAACATAATTCGGAGCTTCTTCATCAAATACGAACCCCCGTGCTAACAATGCTTTTTTTAAGCCGATCTCACCAATGGCATAAACTGACCGCTTGTTAATATCAAGGTCTGCCAGATAGTCGGCTGTTGCTAAAGCAGATGTAAATACATTTTCCAAAGAAACATGAATATCGAAATTATCAGCTAAGTTTTGTACTACTTTTTCAGGTTCCTGAGTACTATTATTAGTTACAAATAAAAATGGGATATTTGCTGCCTGTAATCTCTCAATAAACCTTTTGGCAGCTGGTATTTTTTCTTTTCCACGGTACATTGTTCCATCTAGATCGATCATATATCCTTGGTAATTTTTCATCAAATTTCTCTCTTTCTGCATTAAATTAACACCACTATTTATTTTTGTCGAATAACAAAATGCCTTTTATTTGCATGTTTGTTTTCTCTTTTAGTTCGTGTAGGCTGTTTTTTCTTCCTTGAATGAACTGCATAGGTCTTCTCTGTGGTGTAAGGAGTGTTTTTGGGCTTCCTTTTTCTTTGACGATGCTTGCGATTTTTACTGACAGTCGTTGTTTTGTGCCCTTTATTTGGCCGTTCGTTACCATAAAGTTCCTTGTCTAATGCAGAACTCGGCTGTTGTTTTTGCACTTCTAAATTACGCAATACAAAGTACGGGCAACCAAAATTACAATATTCAAATAAATAATCTTGCAAACGCGTGATATTTTGTGAAGGAAGACCCTTTTTACTTCCATTCTTATAGAAACCATGCAGCCTTAACTGATCAAAACCCATATCACCAACTATATAATCATACTTAGTCAAGATGTCGCTAAAACGTTCTTCTAATTTTTCAAGGTCAAATCCTTCGTGAAAATTAACCAATAACTCGTACGGTCGACCATCGATCGTCAAATGAGTCTTATCAGTCATCACTACTTTGCTAGCATATGCCTTGATAGCTTCAGCTTTTTTCGCCAGCTGAGCTTCCCTTCGTTCTTTCTTTTCACTATTCACTAAAGTTTCCTCCATGATTTAAAACAAAATCAATTATACTATACTGGATATTTCCGCGCAAAATGCTCTCCTAAAGCGTCACGCAAAAAACGATCTCCAATATATGAAATATTTCCTGCAATTTCAAGCGTGGGGAAAAACGGCCCATAAATAAAATTATCTACTGTTCCCAATGTGTATGTTTTTTCTAGATCGAGTGCATGTCCGTGCCATAAGACCTGCTTTTCAACGGCGTCATATTCGATTCCATCATAAACCAGTTCCCCGAAAACTGTTCCGCGAAAACCATTGCCCTTAACGACAGAACGGCGAAGGTGATTGCGATTTTTTTCCATTTCACGAACCAAACGCCAAATATTATACCCTGACAACTTAGCCCGGACCATTCTCATCGGATGGGGCAATAATTGATGAAGATCGTTTCTAGTCAACACCCCTTGTTTTAGATCTCCTAAGAACAAGCCGGCATTTAAGATAGCTGTTGAAGTTCCCGTCACCTCTTCAAGAGCTTGTAAGCCCTCTTGCATCAAGGCAGAATCGCGGACCCGTGAGCCAATATAACCCTGTGGCAAAACCGCGACTTTATGCGAGTTTAAGCTATGTTGACCTTTTTTAGTATAATTTGCGATCTCAGTTTCATCCCCCATGGCTTCAGGAAGATCAGCAGTCGCAATTGTTGACACCGTTTTACTGCTGATCTGATGCTCATCCGTTGAAAAAGAGAGCGAAACCTGCCCAATATACTGCCCCCATTTACCGGCAGCACACACTAAAGTATTACCGTCGACTTCACCATTTTCCAATAAATGGTGCGTATGACTGCCTAAAATCACATCAAACTCTGAATATTTTTCAGAAATATAACGATCCATATCGATTCCTAAATGAGACATCAAGACCAAAATATCAACTCGCGGCCGTAACATTTTTACCATTTCGGGTAAGACCCGATCGACATCTAAAGCCTGCCAATCATTCATCTCATAGGTCGGTCCAAATGGAGCAGTACAGGCCAACAAACCAACTTTAGTATTATTTTTAGTCTTGATTATTTTTGACACTTTGACCCAAGAAGGCCTTTTTTTAGTGCGCAGATCGATCAAGTTGTCCAAAATAACTGGAGCCTTGCTTTTCGTATACAGCTCCTCTAGTTGTTCATGCGAGTTGCCGATCCCCTCATTATTGCCGATCGTCAACGCATCATAACCAACAGTATTCAATAAGTCAATGTTGAACTTGCCATCAGTTGCTTCTGTCAAAGGATGGACTCGATCCATCGCGTCACCAAGATCGACCGTGATCACTGTTTGCCCCTGACTTTCCAAGTCTTTTTTTGTACTTTGAAGATATCTTCTCACTTTTGGCCAATTTTCAAAATGAGAATGAAAATCGTTTGTGTGTAAGATCGTAATTTTTTCATTCATCGTCTTTAAACCTATTTCCTTTTCTGAAAGTCTATCTTTTTGTTTTTTACCAATTCAACCACTTCTTTTTGCGAAAAGGGCTGTCCGAATGGTCGCTTATTTCCCGACAAGTAGTCAACCTCCGGCGTATCGACACCAACATTGATGTTAGATGCAAAATTCACAGAGTAGTGATGAATATGTCCATGTAAATTAATGCTGTTAACTGAGATTCCAAGCATTAACGGATAATGCGTTAGAAAAAATTGATAATGATCAAACTTGAGTATCAAGCCAACATCATGAAAAAGAAATTTAGTTTTGCCCGCCGGTGTTTGCAATTGATTACGACTTAAATATTTGATCAGTGCACGCGGATCATGGTTGCCCTTAATAAAAACGATCTGTCCATTGAGCTTAGATAAGACATCAAGTACTTTTTTGTATCCCGACCGATTAGATGTTATTCGTGCTATATCGCCCAAATGATAGACTGTATCTTCAGGGCCAACAACATTGTCCCAATTGTCAATGATCGTTTGGTTCATTTCAGTCACAGTCAAAAAATCACGATCAGCAAAATTTAGATCATGTTTCAAATGTTCATCAAAAAAATGCGTGTCCGCTGTAAAAAAAATCATTTTCTCGCTCCTTGCTGCTTCCTCGTTGTCAATTTTACACTGAATCTTGCCACAAAAAAAGATTCTGCTCTCACTTGCGAATAGATCAAATAAAAAACAGCTGCTAAACACGAGGATTATCTCAGTCTATCAGCTGTTTTAACTTAAATATTATTATTCAGGAAGTCTCAGTTTTTCTTTAGAGATCCACTGATCGATCTGGTTCAAGAAACTACTGAATTCTTTCTTGTCTTTGAATGAAGGAAAATCACCCAATAATACCTGCTCTGCTTGATGAGCATCGTTGCCCTTCTTTTGTATCAATAATAATGATTTTTGTGAGTTTTCTGATGCAAACAACTCTGTCGGAAGGTTTAATAATACTTGCAAATAACCCACCTGTTGAATATATCTTAACAAAGTCTGCGCTTCTTTAGTTTCAAACAATCCTCGGGGGATCACAAAAATACCGATTCCTCCCGGCTGCAAAGACTCTAATGAGCGCTCGATCAAAATATGATGCACGTATGAGTGACCACTCTTGGCATGGGTTGCAAATCTTTGTACCCTTTCATCCAATGGATAATAGCCGACCGGTAAATCACTTAGCACAACATTAGCTGGCTGCAAAGACAGGTCTGCGATCGCATCCTGATGGATCAAATCAATATTTTGCTTTTCAAGTTGCGCCGCGATACTTGCAATAGCTAACAATGTGTCATCATTGTCAACGCCAACGCCGTGTATATTTTGCCAGCCATTAGCTTGCAGACGATTCATGACAACTTCGAGTAAATTTCCTGTACCCACAGCTAGGTCAAGTATTTCAAGACCTTGGTTGGGTCGACTCACCTTTTCTACTAAATATTCAAGTAAAACCCCAATAGAATCAGGTGTCATCTGATGGTTCGCCTGGATTTTTTCTTCACGATAGGATCTTAACAACACAAGCTGGATGACTTGTCGCACTTCTTCTTGGGTAAAATGCTCAAAATCAAGTTGCTGATAGACCTCTGTTAATCTGGCAACAACTTCTTCATCTAATTCTTGATCTTTATTATAAACTTCTCCGCCTCCAAGTATGTCATCGGCCACTTGAATGAAAGCATCCAAGTATGAAAGATCTTCTTTTTTTTGTACCAAATCGATCGCTTGTTCAAGCAAATCAAATGTCTTCTTGATATCTTCTATTGTCAACTCGTTCACCTCAATTATCTTCTAATACTTTAGTGTACAGACCGACTCAAGGATTTTCAAGTCTTGGCCGCCTCTTGTGAACATTATAATGCAACAAATGCTGTTAATGTTTCTGATCGTCTTGCCAACTCTTGACCGAAAAGACAAATTTTTGCTGATTATTTAACCAAATAATACATTTTTCTTTGTCTCTTTGAGCATGACCTAAGTTAAAAACAAGTTTTTGCTGGTCAGTTAAATTATTAGCAACAGCCATATTTTTCATTGTCTGAGCTTCATTTTGCTGGATAATTTCGATATATGTTGTTGCACTAGTATGGTAATACGCAATTTGTCCGACGATCATTGTGCCAGCAAGCATTAAAAATATCAACGCTGAAAAGAAAAGATCTCCAGATATTTTTTTATTCATTTTATTCTTCACTTTCAGCAGAACGAAAAGCAATCTTTTCATGATACTTGACCCCATTTAAAATGAGATCCATCTTTAAATATGGTGCACAAAAAGAGAGTTTGCCACTATCTAAATTAAACAATAACGGCATATAACCTTCCCTTTTCCCAAACATGACCAAGCGGTCGCCACTGACCTTTAAGGAATAGTCCATCTGCTTTTCTGGGCTATAAAATAAAATTTGTCCGCCTTCAGACTTGCGATACTCCAAATTTAACTGATCAGATTGCAAGCAGGCAATAGCTGCGACCAACTGAAAGTGATCAGTCCGCTGGCTGACTGAACCCTCTTTGCGCCTATTTGACAGAAAACCTGTTAGCAAAAAGATTGCCAACAAACTAACACTTAACGAAATTATCGTTTCGACCAACGTAAAAGCAGCCACTTTATTTCTTGATTTGCACTGACATTGTTTGTGTCCCATTTTTGACCTCAATACTTCTTTTATTTGTGATATCAGAATTAGCTGACAGTTCATTGCTTTTGCTGAGCAATTGGCTGGATAATTCAACTTTTCGGACTAAACTGTTCTCTTGTCTACTAGCACGCGTGTCAATGGAACAATACATCAAAATGAACAACGACACGATCCATAGGGTGACCAATGAGTCTGCCAAGATAAATGCCGGCCTAGTTTTTAACTTTTTGTACACGATACTGTCCCCCAAATCCTAATTCGAAAATTATGTTATAACTTGCCCCGCCTAAATCCGAGTTGATCTTAATTGTTTGAGGTTGTGTTCCTCCATTTGCATAAATCTTTTCCTCTCTTTTTCCGCCTTGAACGTGCATTGTTTTTGGCAGAGCGATTTGTTTTTTATCGGCCGTATCAGTCCCGCTTGTAAATTGAACGGAGTGGTTGAGAAAAAGAGCTAATCCAGCTGTCTTTTGGCGATGACTCCGAACGACTAAACTTGTCCAATTCTGCCTAAAATTTAACCAAAATTCGTCTTCTGCCATTTTATTAGTCGTTTCTGAACTAGGTACAAATTGTAATATACAAATCAAAGCTATCAGAAACAAAACGATACTCATTTCTAATAATGAAAAACCCGTTTTTTTGCCATAACAGCTTTTATTCATCAGTCTTTCCTATTTGCAAACCATCCTTTTGGATCTGTTTGATCTGGGCATCGCTGAGATAACCGCTTTTTTTCAGATCATCAAGTGTTATCGAAGTCGAATCACCAACATTATGATCTTCTTTGTATAATTCAACTTGGGAATTTAGCTCAGTTTGCAAAGCACGGTCATTAATTTTGATTGCCCGTCCTCTTTGTTTACTAACATTTGGAATAACTATTAAGATCAATAAGCTGATAATGAATAGGACAATTGCCATTTCTACAAGGGTAAATGCCTGCACTTTTTTCTTTTTCATTAGTAGATCCCTCCAATACTTGAATATAACGGCAGTAAGATTGCTAAATAAGTACCAATAATAATTGCAGCAATCACCAAAAACAATAACGGTTGGACCCAAGTCAGCAATCGTTCAGAACCTCTGAGCAAATTACGGTAAGAATTTTGAGAAAAAATTGCTAACTCTTTACTCATTTCCTCTTTAGTATCGCCATTATTTAGAAAAAACAATAGTTCATGTGGAATAAAGGAATAACGCAAAATAAAATCTTCAACCTCACTTCCCTGATTTAAAGCAGCATCTAACTCATACCCTAATTGATAATAAATGGAGTTCTTTTTAAAATCTCGCAAATACAGACAGATCTGCTGAATATCAAGCCCACACTGAAAAAGCAGCGAAAGATCAAAAGTGATGATATATGCACAATATAAACGATAAAGTTGACCTAAAATAGGGAGTTGGGCATACCAGACATGCCGAGTTAAGCTTTTTTGCTTAACCCACCAATGAATTACCTTGCTTAAATACATAATGACCGCTAACAGGCATATAGTTATGGCACCTTTAACTAAATGAACCGGATCCTTAAAAAAAGGTACAGACTGACCTGGATCGACTACATTAGAAAAAGCAGTCAATTTTGGTACTAGCCAGATCTTGATCGAGGTACATAATCCGGCCAATAAAACAAGCAGCATTAGTGGGTACAATAACAATCCCTTTAATTTTTGAAGCTGTTCATTAAGACGAAATAAAAACTTCCCTAATTCTTTGATCGCCTGCTCCAGGTTTCCATGCTGCTCGGCCATTTTAATTTGAAAATATGTTTGTTTTGAGACCCACGGCTCAACAGTCTGACTGAATGTGGCACCCAAACTTAACTGTGTGATTATCTTCTCTACCTTATTTTGCAGTTTGGGGTCAAGCAGCTTAACATTAAGCAAGCTTTTTTTTAGAGAAAAACCTGCTTGAAGCATATCTGCCAAAGAAGTGAAGAATGCGGCCTGCTCTTTTAAAGTGACTTTTTTACCCAAATAAATATTTTTCTTTTGCAGCGACCGTGATTTCTCCTTTTTGAACACATTTCGTAAGATTCTTCTTCCACTCATCTGTCATAACACCCCGCTTGTTTTGTCTGATTTCATCCCATGAGGTTTGATTCAAAGTTAAAAGATCAAATAACACCTTAGCTGAGCCGGCAGTAGTCTCGATCAAACGCTGGTATGAAACCAGTTGAACAGTTTGTTCCAAGTCATATTTAGAAACTCCTAAATTTATTAACCGTAAAAACACGCCATAAACATTTTGTGCGTGAACTGTGCTCAAAACCAAATGTCCGCTTAGAGCAGCTTTGATCGCAATTGCTGCAGTTTGTTCATTGCGGATCTCTCCGATCACAAAAACATCAGGATGTAACCGTAACGCCGCGGTCAGTAGCCTTTCATATGTCATTTGTGCCTTATTATTTACCTGTAATTGTAAAAAATTTGGTTCATATATTTCCACGGGATCTTCAATGGTCATAACTAATTGAGCTTGTAACTTGCGTGCAAAAGTGTACATAGCAGTTGTTTTTCCGGACCCCATTGGACCTGAAAATAAAATTAGTCCCCTCCTTTTGCAAGCAGTTAAGATCTGGGAAAATTGTTGTTGTTGAAAATAGTTTTCATTTCTAAAATCATTAGGATAAATAAATCTAATTACCAGTGATTCTTGATCTAAGAAAGTGCCCACACTAGAAAAACGACAAAATATTTTATGTCCTTTTTGTTCATAGGTCCACGCCCCAAGTTGTGGCCTGCGCCGTTCGCTTAAACTCATATCAGCCTTAAATTTAAAAAAATTTATTAAATGAATTGCTTGATTTGCCGAAATTTTTTTGTAAAACTCAAATTTTGCCGCAGTACTAAAACTGATTTCATATCCTTTTACTTTAGGTAAAATATAGATGTCACTCACATGTCGTCTGATTGCTTCTTCGAAAAGTTCCACAATTTCTTCATTCATCTTGAACCTCCTTTGCTATAAACATATACGCAAAAAACAATGATCTGCGTTTATTAAATTTAATTTATGTAAAATCAAGACAGTCGCTCTGCCAAAGCTATGAAAAAAGCGCAAAAAAAAGCCCCGGACCTTCTCAACGTATGAGACGGTCCGAGACTTAAAATCTGGCTAAAACATCTAACTCAGATCAATTATTATAATTAAAATTCAGCAGATGTGTAGACTTCAGAAACATCGTCTTCATCTTCTAAATGATCGATCAAACGTTGAACTTTTTCCAACTTATCATCTGGAACTTCAACCGTTGTCTTTGGTACCATTGTTAACTCAGCACTAGCTAATTCGTATTTCTTTTGCAGTGCATCGCGAACTTCTGGAAATGCTTTTGGATCGGTGTAGATCTCAAAAACATCATCGTCTGTTTGCAAGTCATCAGCACCTGCATCGATCACATCTTCAAACATTTGATCTTCATCTGCATCAAGGCCTTCACGAACAATGGCGATATAACCCTTGCGGTCGAACATAAAGCTGACCGAACCAGATTCTCCCAAACTCCCGCCATTATGACTGAAATCTGCTCGTACAGCTGAAGCAGTCCGATTACGATTATCAGTTAACGTGTGAACTAAAAATGCAACGCCTGCAGGTCCATAACCTTCATACGTGATTTCTTCGTAATCAGCACCATTGGCACCACTAGCCTTATCGATCGCACGTTTAATGTTATCTTTTGGCATGTTAGCAGAACGAGCTTTATCCATCATTAGGCGCAATTGTGGGTTCGAGTCTGGGTCAGGACCGCCACTCTTTGCAGCCATATAAAGTTCTCGTGATATTTTTTGGAAAATTTTCCCACGCTTTGCATCCTGGGCGTTTTTACGACCTTGGATGTTATGCCATTTTGAATGTCCTGACATTTCATATACCTCTTTCCGAAAATTTATTTCTATGCGGCAATAGCCATAATAAATGTTACCAAATCATAGGTGGTAACGCAAACTTTTTTGCAAATATAAAGGCGTTTAGGTCTCACGGAGAATAGCCATCCCCTCAAATAAGCCCAACGCCTTACAGATTATTTACTTGATCCACGCTTAATAAAGCCATATGGCAAATCGATAGTCTTTTGTGTCGACTCTTCTTTATTCATCATTTTAGTCAAAAAGCGCATTGAAACAGCGCCAATATCGTAAAGCGGCTGAGTAATGGAAGAAAGTTGCGGACGAACGATCTCTGTTAACTTGGAATTGTTGCTGGTAATGACCTCAAATTCGTCTGGGATCTTGGCACCAGCATCGCGAGCGCCATTCAAAACACCAGCAGCCAATTCATCATCGGCAACAAAAGCTGCTGTCGCACGTGCCGAAGCCAACGCTGGCCATAAAACTTCACCGGAACGGTAACGATAGTCTGTTTCAAAAACTAAGCTAGGATCATACTCTATCCCATTTTTAGCTAAAACGTTCTTGTAACCTTTCAACCGATATTCACCATTGATCGGGTCTGATAATGGACCTGAAACAAAAGCGATCCGCTTATTGCCATGATTGATCAAGTTAGAAATGGCACTTTCAACCGCTTCAACATAATTGATATGAACACTTTCAACTTCGTCTTTTTGGTCAACCGAACCTGCTAAAACGATTGGTGTTTTAGCACGTTTGAATTGAGCACGCAGTTCATCAGTTAAGTTATGTCCCATGAAAATGATCCCATCAACTTGCTTAGCTAATAAAGTATTCAGAACTTGAATTTCCTTTTGGTGGTTACCATCTGAATTAGCCAAGATGATATTATATTTATACATCGAAGCAACATCATCGATACCACGTGCTAAAGATGAAAAATAAACGTTAGTTACAGCCGGGATAATTACACCAACAGTAGTAGTTTTTTTACTTGCCAAACCTTGAGCAACCGCATTGGGACGATAATCCAAACGATCGATCACTTCTAAAACCTTTTTTCGCGTAGCTGGTTTAACATTTGGATTACCATTCACTACACGAGAAACAGTTGCCATGGAAACACCGGCTTCTTTAGCAACTGTAGAAATAGTAACTGCTTTTTCTTCTCTTGAATCCATATTTTTGTCCCTTTCTTACTCTTTAATGTTTTAATTTTCATTTTACTTTCAATCAACATTATCTAATCTAACAGACTTTCAGCAAAAATGCAAGCGTTTCAAGAAAAAAGTGACAATTATTTTCAATGAGTTTTCATCAGCTTTTTTCAAAGAGTTAAAACCTCTTTGTGTTATAATGACACTGTTAATTTTAATAAAGGAGCGATTTTATGTCTCATATTAGTTCCGTTCAAAAATGGTTAGCCGACAATGATTACGATGTTGCCTACGTTAGCGATTTTATGAACATCCAATATTTCACAGGATTTTCGAGCGATCCGATCGAACGTATTCTGGCACTTTTCATCTTTCCTGACAAGGATCCATTTATCTTTGCACCAGCATTGGAAGTCGAAGCAGTTAAAGAAACTGGGTGGAAATACCCTGTGTTCGGTTACCTCGACCACGAAGATGCTTTTGCCAAGATTCATGACCATATCGTTGACTTAGAAGGCTCTCCCAAAAAATGGGCAATTGAAAAGAACAATTTAACGGTGGAAAAATTTACTGCGGTCCAAAAACAGTTTCCACAAGCTGAATTTAACGGCAACTTAACGCCTTTTATTGAACAGCTAAAACTCTTCAAAACGCCTGAAGAATTAAAAGACTTAGAAATTGCTGGTAAATGGGCTGACAAAGCCTTTGAAATTGGCTTTAACGCCCTCGCTAAGGGTAAAACTGAGCAAGACATTGTCGCTGAGATCGAATATCAACTTAAGCTTCAAGGCATCATGCACATGAGTTTTGACACGTTGATCCAAAGTGGTGCAAATGCTGCCGAAGCACATGGTGCTCCCCGCAAAGTAAATGTTAAACCTAATGAGCTTTGCCTTTTCGACTTAGGTGTCGTTTATAATGGCTATATTTCTGATGCCACCAGAACAGTGGCTTTTGGTGAGGTTAGCCAACACGCCCAAGATGTTTATAAAGTCTGTTTAGAAGCACAATTAACAGCTCAGGCAGCTGCAAAACCTGGGATCACTGCAGCGCAGCTCGATAAAATTGCTCGTGACATTATTGATAAAGCTGGCTATGGAGAGTACTTCAACCACCGTTTAGGTCATGGTATCGGTCAAAGTGAGCACGAATTTCCTTCGATCATGGCTGGTAATGATCTCGAATTACAACCTGGAATGTGTTTCTCTATTGAACCAGGCATTTACATTCCCGGAGATGTCGGGGTCCGGATCGAGGATTGTGTCCATATCACAGAAAATGGCGCAAAACCTTTCACGCATACATCTAAAGAATTACAAGTATTACCACTTAAATAATATTTCAAAAATGGAATTGATTTTAACGATCAATTCCATTTTTTTGCACTAATAAAAAAGCTCTCGCAATCTAGTGCGAGAGCCTAACTATGTTGAACTATTCAAAAACTAATTTTTATGTGGATATAATTTTTCTGTAGGATGAAGATCTTCCTGTTCAGCTGTTTGCTTTGCCTTACTGAATGCGGAACGATGGTCGATCACAATATCGTCTTGCATCACGTCGGTTTCATCTGCCATATTTTGACGAGCTGAGTCTAAATGTCCCTTAAGCTTACTTGTTGAGTCTTTTAAAGATGATAAAGCTGCCTGAACATTAGAACCCGCAAAATCAACAGCTTTTCCTTCAATATCAGCAGCCTTATCACGACCACTTGCAAATGTATCGTCTAGCTTAACGGCTAGTTGATCTTGCTGAGAAGCTGTCAGTCTATGCCAATACACATAAGCACCGGCTAAGACAGACACCCCCACACCAAATCCAATTAGAAATGATTTTTTCATAATTAGATTTCCTCCTTAGAAGTCTTCTTGCCCTTTCTGTTTTTAAGTTTTCCGAATAACTTTGAACCAACAGCAGCAATAGAAGAGAATTTCGAAACATTGCTCATCGTACGCGTAGAATTAGCGACCTTTCTAGCTGCGCCCTTACCAGCTGTATTTAAATCAGAAACACTCTCACTCAAATCAGCAACAGCGGTAAATAAAGGATCGATGGTCTTGACTTTCCCATTAACATCTTCAACCAGATCATTGGCCTTATCTAATAAATCATTGACTTGGTCCAACATCGAATCGGCATCCTTGGTCAAGGTATTGACCGTGTCATTGACCTCATTTAAAGTTTGTACTAAACGGATCAAAACACGACAAAGATAAATCACCAAAATCAAAAAAGCTATCGCAGCTATTAGCCCTGCAATTTGTCCAAAAGTTATTTCCATGATCATTTCCTCCTAAATAAAATAAGTCATAAAACAATAGCCATATTATTCTTTGTCCTAAATAAAGTATGATCTATCAACAGCTCAATCAATAACAGACTATTACCTTAAATGATTCTTATTGTTTAAAGAATATCATTACAAGAATAAAACTTCAAGTGAACTCTTTTATCCTGAACGATCTCTACTGAAAAACCTGATTTCTTGAGCCTTTTTCATTCTATTTTCGGGAAAAGGCAGCACATTTTTTCATTAAAAAATAATTTTAACTTTAAATTATTTCAAACTAGCAAGCTTTTTTTGTTATCATGAATGTATAAGTCAAAAAAGGAAGTGACACATTTGTATTTTGCTCAAAGCAATTGGTTTCTAGCCGCTAAGGGTAAAAACTTTTTTAAATTCAACGTTTTTCAACGTTACATTGAAAATTTTGATTGGGATAAAGCTATTACTTCCCTTCTGCAAACTTTAGGATCACTAGTCTTAGTCTCCCTGCTTTTCTTTATCGTTAATTTTGTGGGAAAAAGATTGATTCGTCGTGGCTTTGAATCACGTAAAAAATCTAATAATCAGCATTTGTCAGAAAATCGCAAAGCAACTATTTTTACATTGTCTCAAAACATTTTCCACTATGCGATTTTGTTCTTTTACCTCTATGCTGTATTTTCGATTTTAGGTATCCCAGTTGGTACATTGATCACTGGTGCCGGAATCTTAAGTGTTGCGCTTGGCTTAGGTGCTCAGGGTTTCGTGACGGACATTGTCACTGGTTTTTTCATCTTGTTGGAAGAACAGTTTTCTGTCGGAGAGTATGTTAAATTGGGAGCTGTGCAAGGTACGATCCATGCGATCGGCTTAAGAACAACACAGATCTTAGGCTACGACGGTACACTTCACTTCGTGCCTAATCGAAGTATTACGATCGTCAGCAATTTTTCCCGTAATGACATGCGTGCTTTAATAGACATCCGTGTTGACCCTAATAAAGACATCAACCAGATGGAGCGGATCATTTCACAGGTCAATGACAGACTAACGCCGCAATACAGCGAGATCACGATCCCACCACAAATTTTAGGGACCGTTGACCCCGGAAACGGAACGTTAGTTGTCAGAGTAACTATTTATACTAAAAACGGAGCACAAGGCTCGATCCAACGTGAATTTCTCGCAGCTTATTTAGCTGCTCTCAGCGAGGCAGGCTTTGAGATCCCTGCAGCACCGATCAATTTAGAATGAATGATAGCATCAAAAAAGATCTAAAAGTTACCTTATGCTAATACAAAAATTGTGTCATAAAGTGAGAAAAAAGGTCACTTATGGCACAATTTTTATTTTCCTGAAAAAATTTTTTTACGTCAAAAAGACGACTGCTGCTATTTTGCTAATTTAAGTGCTCGATGTTTTAAAAATCCACTGAATCCCGTTACTCCTGCTTTAATTGCAGCGGTATTTGGCGCCATCCGATCAGAATGTAAGGAATAAGGTGAATCTACTCCTAACCAACACATTGTCCCAGGAATCTGCGATAATAGGAAACCAAAATCCTCTCCGGTCATCGCTGGACCAGTTTCTATATACTGCAATGAACTGTCTTGAAAATATTTGATCAGATCAGTTGTTGTTTGTTCGTTATTTTCTACTGGAAAATATCCACCTTGATGCAAATCGATATCGGCTTTACAATTAAAGGAATAAGCAACTCCCTTGGCGATCTTTTCGACTTGATTTTGAATTTCTAAATTGATGTCTTGTGTTAAGGCTCTAATCGTTCCATCAATTTGACATTCACCTGCAATAACGTTTCCTGTCGTACCGGCAGTCATATGTCCAAGTGTCACGACTCCTGCTTTAATAGGATCGATCCTGCGGCTCACGATCGTCTGAACTTGGGACACGAAATTTGCTCCACATACTACCATGTCGTTAGCTTTCTGAGGAAACGCCGCATGACCGCTTTGACCAGTGAACTTGATATGGATCTCACAAGTACCTGCAAACAACGTTCCTTGGCGGCAGCCAATGGCACCAACGGGTAAGCTAGGATCATCATGAATAGCATAAATTTCCTCAGGCAGCCAATCCCCAAATGCTCCACTTTTAAACATTTGCATGCCTCCGCTGGCATTTTCTTCTGCAGGTTGAAAAACAAAGGTGAGTGAAACAGGAGGCTGCTTTTGTGCAAATTTGCTCAGGATCCCAAGTGCCACCGTCATATGTATGTCATGCCCACAAGCATGCATTTTCCCTGGATGTTTCGAGGCAAAAGGCAAGCCTGTTTTTTCTGTGACCGGTAATCCATCAATATCAGTCCGATAGCCCAAAGTATGGCTGCTATCTTTTCCTAGCACATGGACTAATATCCCTGTTTTCCATGTTTTTATTTCCAAAAATTCTTGCGGCATTTCACGAATAAATGCTAATAATTTTTGTTGAGTTTCAAATTCTTGCATCCCGATTTCTGGAATTTGATGTAAATCTCGATACATTTTGAGCAATTTTTCATTATTCATTCTAACCGGTCCTTCCACCTAAAAAAGATTGTTACTATTCTATCAAAAATTACAAAAAAAACCGAATTTTCGACTTTGAAATCCGGCTTAATATTTGCTTGTCCTTAAAGCTTCCTCAAATCGTCAACCAAATCGACCTTAGAATCTTGGACATCAGTAACATTCTTGATTTTCTTAGCTGGTACTCCTGCAACAACACTGTTTGCTGCCACATCCTTTGTAACAACTGATCCAGCTCCTACAACAGCGCCTTTACCAACAGTTACTCCTTCCAAAATAACTGCATTGGCACCGATCAGCACATCATCTTCGATCGTCACAGGTTTAGCTGAGGCTGGTTCGACAACACCAGCAAGCACCGTTCCAGCACCAATATGACAATTATTACCTACTAATGCACGCCCTCCTAGAATGGCACCCATGTCGATCATAGTTCCCGCTCCGATCTCAGCGCCAATATTAATAACAGCCCCCATCATGATCACCGCCTGGTCTCCAATCTCCACTTGATCACGAATGATGGCACCCGGTTCGATACGAGCATTATATTTTTTTTCATCTGCTAGAGGGACCCCAGTATTCCTTCCACTAGTCTCTATCTGTGTTTTAGTAATTGCTGGTGTTGAGTTTAAAAATTTTTGGATATCGGCCCAATCTCCAAAAATGACCCCCGCTTGATCGCCAACATACGCATCGATCATACTAGGAAACTCCAGGTCTTTCAAATCACCCTTGATATACGCTTTGACTGGGGTCTTTTTTTCTGAATTAGCGATTGTTGCGATAATTTTTTGTGCGTCTAACTCTGCCATTTAACTTCCTCCAATTAAAATTACATACGTCAGTAAAAAATATAATAAACAACTGCTTAGAATTTGCTTGTTATCAACTTACTTTTTTCAATAAATACGTAGTTTTTAGTCAAATTAAGGTACATCATACTTACAGGTCTGACAAATCTTAAAAGCGGTTCAAACAACCGCACTTTGTCAATTCGAGCGGATACTATCTGCTTTTTCGATCAATGGTTTGATCTCGTAATTATTACCAATTTCATGTGCCATGTGATTAACACTTTTAAGCAACTCACGCCGAGTAATGATACCAGTAAAAATTTCTTGCTCGTCAACAACAACCACAAAGTTTTCATCAACCAAGATGTGTAAAATATCCTCTAGCTTAAAAGGCTTTTGAATAGTATGCACATCTTTTTCCATGACATCAGCAACTGTATGTTTAGTTAAATTACTAGGGTCAATTCCGTTTAACCCTAGCATCGTCTCAGTGATCATAGAAAGAGACAGTAACCCCTTAAAATGCTGTTTGCTATCCAAAACCGGGATCTTAGCGTAACGAACTTTTGTTAAAACAAGAAATGCATGTTCCAAATTATTATTCTCTAGTACATTAGCAACCAATTCAGCAGGAATCATAAATTTTTCTTTACGCTGCTCCATTAGCTGTTCAACAGCTTTCGCTATCATTCAAACTACCTCCTTGAATTACGATCGCTAAGTATATTTTATTAAATTCAGAGGAAATTACAACAAATATCCCATAACTTGAGTAAAACTTCAAAAATAAGCAGTAAAAAAACGGGTCTAAACTTTTTGGTGTTGATGAACGTTCATCAGCACTATTTTTGTACAAAAAAGGACATCATTTGTCCTCATATGCTA
>OMJG01000813.1_pt1 | contig 20990 bp, 22 predicted proteins | sample 1646431 | NCBI WGS metagenome assembly OMJG01 (sample SAMN03771674, study PRJEB25209) | food metagenome | isolation source: Cotija cheese | place: Mexico:Jalisco,Michoacan | collected 2011-12-12
TTCTCGCCATCGCCCAACGTGCTGAAATATCCATCAGGCCCGTAATCAGGGGCATCAGCCGCCACCCGCTCCACCGGAACCACCAACACGCCAGCCAGCAACATGAACAAGGAAAGCATGACCACGACAAGAACGGGAACACCTCTCGACAGGCGTGGGTCACCGGCAAACCTGCAAGAACCGAAGCAACGCATACTTACGCACCAACCTAGGGATGTCAAAAAACAGCACCCCCCCCCCGCGACCGGCTTCAACCCTACGAAACGCCTGAAAATCCATCGCTCCCATTGGCGAGCGCTCGGCACGAGAGGAACATGCTACGAAACATGATGTCGTTAATCATACATCACGTATATATTGTTCACTTCAGGCAGACTGATTCTTGCATGCAACAGGAGTACTGCTGTCTCACAAATCAACGGAAACCCTAGTCCTCCAACTGTTCGCCCTTGCGTTCAGGGAGCATCAGAGCGCTCAGGCATGCGAGTGCGAAAGCCACACAGAACACGACGAAGGTCACGGTTTTCTCTCCATTGCCAAGCGTGAGGAACAGCGGGACCAGCAACGGGGCGGCGATGGCGGCCAACCGTCCTACCGAAGCCGCGGCCCCTGCAGCGGCGGCACGCAGCCGGGTCGGGTATATTTCCGGTGTGATGGCATACAGTACGCCCCAAGCACCCAGATTCGCGGCCGAGAGCAGCATGCCGAAACCGAGTACCTGCGGCACCGAGTTCGCCTGAGAGAACAGTAGGGCGGCGATGGCGGAAACCGCCAGGAAGGTGCAGAGGGTGCGTCGTCTGCCCCACACTTCGACAAGCCATGCCGCCAGGAAATACCCCGGCAACTGTGCAAGGGCGATGACCAGCGAGTATCCGAAAGAACTGGTCAGAGAACCGAATTGCTCGGTCAACAGCGACGGCATCCAGGTGAAGGCCCCGTAATAGGCGAAATTCACGAAGAACCAGGTCATCCAGATAGCGGCTGTTCTTCCTCGGAACCGCCTGTCGAACAGTGCTCTTGTGGGAATCCGCTGCAGCGGTGCCTGCCTTGGGGATGCGACCGGCGCCACGCCTCCGGCACTCTCAAAATACCGGACCGCAGCTTCGGCACGGTCATCCAGACCTTTCGACTCCAGATACCGCACCGATTCTGGGATGTGGATTCTTGCGACAATCGCATACAGCAATGGGGCGGCTCCGATAAGCAAGGCCCAGCGCCACCCCCAGTCCCCCGTGTTGGGAATGACGTAATACCCTATCGCCGCTGCGACAATCCAGCCGATGGCCCAGAAGGATTCGAGCAGCACCGTCATTCTTCCTCGGTGTGCCGCCGGGGAGAACTCGCTAATCAGCGTCGAAGCCACCGGCAGTTCGGCACCCAGACCCAAACCTATGACGAACCTCGCCACCAGTAGCGCCAGCAGGGTTATGGACAGAGCCATGCCCGCACTCGCTATGCCGAAAATCACCAGAGTTGCCGTGAATACCGTTTTGCGCCCTATGCGGTCGGCGAGGAAACCTCCCAGAGCGGCGCCAATCGCCATGCCGACGAATCCGATGGACAGCACCCAGGAACGTTCGCTGAGGGTGAGCTGAAAGTGCGGGTCGGCGGCTATGGCGGCCACCACGAATGAGACCAGTCCGACATCCATCGCATCGAATGCCCAGCCTATGCCCGAGGCGACGAGCAGCTTCTTATGGGCACGGTTGATTGGCAGACGGTCCAGACGCTGATTCCTGCTCAGCGTCTGAGGCCGGGAGGTCATATGCTCCGCCGCAGACTCTTGCGCATCAGGTGATGAAGGGGAATTTGCACCATACTCCGTAGACTGCTGCATGCGGAATCCTTCTCATAAGGGATTGCGGACCAGTTCTCTGGAACGCACCGGATGATTCAGACAATAATGCACAATCAGCAACACCCACAAGTGATAACTGCACTAAAAGGACAGCAAATTCTGGATAATTCAGGAGAAAAGCTGTCCTTTTAGTGCAGTTATCTGTTTTCTACCTGTTTTCTCCTTCGTCGAGGACCGTATCGACCTGCGGAAGGAATGGGGCCAGTGACGGCAAGTCCGCAAGACTCTCCAGACCCATGTGATCAAGGAACTCGGAGGTCGTCACCAGCAATCCGGCTCTCGTATCCGCCTCGACGCCATCCTCCCGCACCAGCCCGCGAATGGATAGGGAACGTATCACCCCATCTGAATTCACCCCGCGTATTGCCGCGACCTGCGCTCTGGTAATCGGCTGTTTGTAAGCCACAATCGACAAGGCCTCCAAGGCAGCCTGAGACAACTTGGCGCTCTGCCCATCGGTGACGAATGCCGACACGACGTTCTCAAACTCGGCACGGCTGCAATACTGCCATCCTCGTGCGGTATGCCGGAGTTCAAAGCCACGCATACGCTGCGAATCGTTTCCCTGATAATCGTCCTGCAGCCCATCTAGGGCTTTCTCGACCTGCTGCTGACTGATTGACAGCACCCGCGCAAGATCGCCGCTGTGTTGGGGCTGTTCCGCGGCCATCAGCATGGCTTCCAAGCAGGCAGGAAGACCTCCGGGAAAATCGTCGACATCGAAGTCCACGTATTCCGGTCTGGTATCGACAGGATGGGAGCTCACATCTTGCCGCGGTGATTCACTCGTCGCGGATTCACTATCCCTTGATTCACTATCCACTGATTCACTGTCCACTGACTGACCGGTAACTGATTCACTGCCCACTTGCTCTGGCTCGTGCTCTCCGCCGGCTTCCTCGTAATCGTGCATCACCCCTCCTCTCACCTACCTGTTCATATGCATGCTTGTTCGGATACCTACTCATATCGCCGTCTTGATTGTTCCATGGCCGGCCATGCCATCGGCGGCCTAGGCGAAATCCTTGGCGCTCATAGTGACCTCCTGAGTATCTTCAGCATCGGCATCCCACCTCAGATACAGCTCTTCGAACGGTCCCGACTGTTTCACATGCACCGCCCCCTGCTTGAAGAATGCCAGAATCGCCAGGAACCTTGCCACCATCTCCATAGGCGACTGCACATCGGCGACAAGAGCCTTGAACGTCACCACCGCCCCCTTGTTCGCAGTCAGCCGTTCCCTGACCAGAGCGGCCTGCTGTCGCAAATCAACAATCGGCACGTGCAGCTGCGCAACCGAAACCTCGGTCATCGGCGCATTGGCCAGAACCTGAGCTGCGATTCTGGCGAGCGCCTCTCCGTCCACCTCCCACTGCAATTCAGGCAAACGGTCAGCGAAGGATGTGTCGTTCCCCGGCGTATGCGGGTATCTGCCGGAGTTGGCCAGCAGTCGGGCGCGGAAATCGTCACCGGCACGTTTGAAGGCCTTGTACTGCAGTAGGCGAGCAAAAATCAAATCCCGCTCGCGCAAGGCCTCCATACTTTGCTCGCTCTGTTCCCCATCTTCCCCTCCGGGAAGCAGAGCCGCGCTCTTCGCTTCAATCAGCACTGCGGCAACATCCAAAAAAGCACTCGCCTCATCCAAACCGTCCTCGAAATCCAATCGCCGTACGTACGCGATGAACTCTTCGGTGATGGCCGAGAGAGATACCTCGGTGAGTTCCAAACGCTTGTTGGCGAGCAATCCGAGCAGGACATCGAAAGGTCCCTGGTACACGTCCAGGGTGACCGAGAACCCAGGGTTCGGCGATGTTGATTCATCAACGGCAGCTTCACCTTGAAAATCCGCATATCGTGTGTTCGTCACCTGCGCCTGAGATACCCGAGACATCCGAGGCGCCTGCATGCCGGACCCCACTGCCTCTTGGGAAAGGTCGCCATCCATGTCCATCGAAAGCGCTCAGGCGACTATGCCGCGTGAAATGAGTTCCCTGGCGACCTCTCGATACTCTTTTGAGGTTTTGTGGGCAGGAGCGTACATGCTGATGGGAGCACCCGAAACCGTCGCATCCGGCAGTTTTATCGAGCGTGTGATGACGGTATGGAATACCTTGCCTTTGAAGGCCTCGAAGATGCGCTGCAGAACCTCCTCGGAATGCAGGGTGCGGGTATACATCGTCACCAGCACACCGTATACCTCCAAGGAAGGATTGATACGGTTACGAACCTTTTCTATCGACTGCATCAGCAGAGCGACTCCGCGAAGGGCAAAAAACTCGGCGGCAACCGGTATGACCACACCGTCGGCCGCTGTCAGTGCATTCACCGTCAGCAGTCCCAGAGACGGCTGGCAATCGATGATGATCAGATCGTATTCGTCTCTGAGCGGTCGAAGCGTACCGGCGAGAACCTGTTCCCTGCCGACTTCGGTGACCAGCTGAACTTCGGCGGCGGAAAGGTCGATATTCGCCGGAATGATGTCCAGATTGGGGAATCGGGTATGCACCACGACTTCGTGCACATCCATCGAAGGATTGAACAACGCGGTGTAAATCGTATTGTCAACGCTGTTGGCGTTGATTCCCAGACCAACCGTGGCGGCGCCCTGGGGGTCGAAATCCACAATCAGCACACGGCGACCGTACAGGCTTAACGCCCCGGCGATATTGATGGAGCTGGTCGTTTTGCCAACTCCCCCCTTCTGGTTGCACATGGCGACCACGCGGGCAGGTCCGTGCTGGTTCAGTGGTTCAGGGGCGGCGAAGGTGTCATACTCTCGCCCAAGCAAATCCGTAGGCATACCACCACACTACCAACATCCTTCACCAGCTTGGCCCAAAGAGAGGACGTAATCCATCATCCATCGGACATCACTCTTCTCAAAATATGCAAAGTGCGGCAAGACACGCCGACACCGGTCCTCCATACATGGTCTTTTGGGCACTGTGGTCGATGCATGCATAAGGCCAGGTCGTCAACCACCATGCTTCCTCACGAGGCATATGCGTATCAACGCGCCCGCGGATGCGCCAGAGTATACGCCTCAATAAGATTGTCGGGGCTCACATGCGTGTAAATCTGCGTGGTCGTCACTGATGCGTGCCCGAGCAGCTCCTGCACCGTACGCACATCCGCGCCACCCTGAATCAGATGCGTGGCGAAAGAATGTCTGAGCGTATGGGGATGCAGCGGCCGTGTGATGCCTGCCCGTTCGCCCGCATGTTGCACAATCTCCCATACCGATTGGCGAGACAGACGCCTCCCGCGTTTATTCAGCATCACCGCCGAGAGTTCTTCGGTCTTCTTCGCCCGTCGCTGCAACGCCGGTCTGCCGATGTTGAGATATTGTTCCATCGCGTGCAACGCATAGGAGCCAAACGGCACCAGACGCTGTTTGGAACCCTTGCCGGTTAGTTTCACCACACATGATTCCAAATCAAGATCGGCGAGGTCCATGCCGACCGCTTCGGACACCCGCGATCCCGTGGCATACATGAACTCCAACAGCGCCTTGTCTCTGAGCGCCACCGGATCGTCTGAATCGCCGCACGCAGCAGCATCCAGCAATGCGCCGACCTCGTCCACTGTCAGAACGTCCGGGAGCTGCTGACCGGACTTCGGCGCTTTGACCGTGTCGGAGATGTCAACGGATACCAGGTGTTGACGCAGCGCGAAGCGGTGGAACTCATGAATCGAGGCGAGACGACGCGCTCTGCTCCTGCTGCTTTCGGATGCCAGCGTGGTGATGAATGATTCCACATCGTTACGACTGACTTCGTCTATGGTGTTGACCCCTCGCGTATGAAGAAAATCCGTGTATTTGCGCAAATCCGAGGAGTAGGCGCTCACGGTCGCCTTTGACAGGCCTCGCTCCACACCGACATAGGCCAGGAACTGCTCGAGCAGTTCCTCGTAAGGCTTGGTTCCACCCACTATTCCACCCTTCCGGGACCTGTTGGCGTCTTCAAGGATGCAGATTTCGGCATCCATTTCGTTTGTGTAGGGATTATGGTCCATACCATCCCTATTCGTACTTCAACAATGGCGGAATCATGGGCATCACTGACGCTAACTCACCCGGTCTATCCGGTAATCCCTACACAAAACGGGGTTGGAATCATCCTGCCCCTACATATGACACGACCCCGCACTTGGCGGGGTCGTGTCATATCAGCTCAATGATGCTGCTGCAACCAGCAGTGTCATCAGGCGGCAACCGGAGCGTTGACGTCCTCAGGCAGTGCCTTCTTGGCCTCGGCGACGATTGCGCTGAAGGTCTCGGGGTCGCTGACAGCCAGTTCGGCCAGTGCACGACGGTCGAGATCGATGTCGGCAAGGCGCAGACCCTGGATGAAGCGGTTGTACGTCATTCCCTCGGCGCGGACCGCGGCGTTGATGCGCTGGATCCACAGCTTGCGGAAATCACCCTTGCGTGCCTTGCGGTCACGGAAGTTGTAGTTGAATGAGTGGAGCAGCTGCTCCTTGGCCTTGCGGTACAGGCGTGAACGCTGCCCACGGTAGCCGGAAGCCCTCTCGAGTACGGTGCGACGCTTCTTGTGAGCGTTCACTGCGCGCTTTACACGTGCCATTATTGTTCCTCAGCTTTCTTGGATTTTTGGCTTTGGGCCGGCTCAGTGGTTGAGCAGCTTCTTCATCTTCTTGGACTGGCTTGGTGCGAGCACCTGATCTGCAGCCAGCGCACGACGCTTGCGTGCGGACTTATGCTCAAGGTTATGGCGCATTGCGCTGCCCACCTGCATCAGCTTGCCCGTGCCGGTGACACGGACGCGCTTGGACGCGGCGGAATTACTTTTCATCTTCGGCATTGCTGCCCTCCTTGGTTGTTGTCTTGTTCACAGAAGTCTTAGCGGAGGCAACTGATTGCATCCCCTCGGCTGCGGCGGAAGTCTCTGGCTTCGCCGAAGCGGTGGAGGTCGGCGCATTATGGATTCTTTCCCCCAATGCTGCCGCACTCTGAGGCTTGGCCTCCTGTTTTGCCGCCAAACGTGCCGCCTGACGTGCCTGACGCTCTGCCCTTGCCTGATCGCCGCGACGGCGCTGCTCGGACTGCGTGTGTACCTTCTTGCCCTTGGGCGCGAGGGTCATGATGATGTTTCGACCCTCTTGCTTTGGTGACGATTCAATGCTGCCGAGATCCGAAATCTCGTCCGCAAGACGACGCAACAGTTCCACGCCGCCGATCGGGCGCGACTGCTCACGACCACGAAGCATGATGGTGACCTTGACTTTGTCCCCACCCTGAAGGAAGCGGCTGACGTGCCCCTTCTTCACTTCGAAATCATGGCTGTCAATCTTCAGACGGAAACGGATTTCCTTGACCTCAGCAGTGCTTTGATTACGACGGGCTTCACGAGCCTTGATCTTTTCGGTGTACTTGAATTTGCCGTAGTCAATGAGCTTGGTCACCGGTGGTTTGGCGTTCGGCGCCACCTCGACCAAATCGAGATTCGCCTCCCGTGCCAGATTGAGCGCGACCGAGGTTGCGATAACCCCCACCTGCTCGCCATTCGGTCCGATCAGGCGTACTTGGGGTACTCGAATCTCGTCGTTGATCCGTGGTTCGTCGCTAATGATGACTCCTTCGCTTACTGCTGTTCGTGGAGCCTCTACCTAAATCCCTGCATATTGTTCGCATTCAACGCATAGCCGACCGCACACCAGAACGGGCGTCACTCAGACGTCGCACGATTGGTCATCGCAGTCTTGACAACGACGGTTTCACACGTCGTAATAGGCTAATGCCTTGAACCCGAAACCTTGCAAGGCTTCCAGGTGGGAAGTTCCGCTTTCTTGATTGCTCAAGCCTTGTAGATACTACCACATCCTCGGGAGTGTCGTGACCATGGCCGTCCTGCAGCCGGCCTCGGGCTTTGACGCCTGCCGGTCCTTCAGTCAAGTTCGGAGAGGTATTCCCCGTAACCTTCCTCCGCCATCTCACTCTTGGGAACGAAGCGCAACGACGCCGAATTCATGCAGTAGCGCAGGCCGCCACGATCTGCCGGACCGTCGTTGAATACATGGCCCAGATGAATCTGGGTGTCTGCCGTACGAATCTCGACACGCGGACGCCCCGGAATCGTGCGGTCCTCATGCTCGGTCACCACATCGGGCGTAATCGTTTTGGAGAATGCGGGCCAACCGCATCCCGAATCGAATTTGTCCTTCGAGAGGAACAGGGGTTTTCCGCTGACCACGTCAACATAGATGCCCGGCTCGAAGGTGTTGTCGTAGGCGTTGCGGAAGGGCATTTCTGTGGCGGAGTGCTGGGTGACCTCGTACTGTTCTCGATTCAGCTTCCAGATGCTCTCGATATACCGCTGCCGCCTGGCGACGTTATGCATCTTCGCAATGGAGATATGGCAATACCCTCCCGGATTCTTATCGAGATAATCCTGGTGGTACTGCTCCGCCGGGTAGAAGTTCCTCAGCGCCTCGACCTCCGCCACCGGCATTCTGCCTTCGCGATCAGCCAGTTCCTGCAGCGCCTGCCTGAACACCGGCTCCTGCTGCGCCTGCGTTCCCTCCGGCCAGTAGAATCCCGAGCGATACTGCCTGCCGACATCGTTGCCTTGTCGGTCGACGGCAAAGGGGTCGATGACATCAAGGACCAGCAAGGTCAGGGTGCGCAGACTGACCCTCGCCGGGTCGTACTCGACCTGCACGGCCTCGACGGCATCAGTGGTCCCGCTGCATACCTCTTCATAGCTGGGGCCGGGCGTTCTCGACTGCGCATAACCGACGGTGGTCGAGAGAACCCCATCGACACCTTGCAGATAGCGTTCCATACCCCAGAAGCATCCGCCTGCAACAACCGTCTGCTCGCCAGGGGTCTGCTCGCTAGGAGTCTGCTCACCGCGGGAAGATTCATTCATCGAAACTGTATCCATGGCACCAGTATCCGGCGATGTGCGAGAACAACCAAGCTTCTCCACTCATGGCGCAACGGCTTCTCCCGGGAACACGGAAGAATCACTGCATCTTCATCAGGCCCGAAATGCCTTGGGTACGCAGCACTTCCTTGTACGGCCCGGACTGCTGGGCAATCAGCTCGTCAATGGCCCGCATGCCGAGCACTTCCACCGGGGCCTTGTCATCGGTGAGAACCAGGGAGGCATCACCGGCATTCCCTCTGTCCACGGTCACCAGGTGCGAGGCGACCTGACCCATGTACTCGGTCAGTTCGGCGTCACCGGTAAGTTCCTCGGTGCGCTGCTGCAGTGCCGAAGCCTGGGCCGAACGTTGCATCGTATTGTCTTCGATGACCTTATTCGAAGAAGTCCTTCGCTCGGAGCTCGGCGCCTTGGCGAAAAGCTCGCGGTTCGTGGTGCCCCCGACATCCGCCATCACCACCGATTCGAAGTTGGTGCCGACATTGAAGACACTGGAAATCGTGGCCTGCAAGGCCTGATTGATCGACCCCTCGCCATCGGAAATCATGTTCATGTTCACCACCATCACTCCCCCGGGATTCAAATGCTGACGAACCGCAGTGAAGAATTCAGTGGATGACATCTGGAAGGGGATGGTGATGTCCTGATAGGCATCGACCATAATCACATCGAATTTCTTCGAGGTGCCTTCCAACCACGCGCGGCCATCATAGGTGCTCACCGGAATGTCGGAAGGCTCGTCGAAATACCGACCCGCCAGATTCGTGATGGATTGGTCTATCTCAACGCCTTGAATGCTCATTTTGGGATAGTATTCGCGCAATTGCCGCGCGTAGGTGCCTGTGCCCATTCCCAGAATCAGGGCTGAATCCGCATGGTCCGCCAGCGCGGGAGCGGCGAGCGCGGTGTCATAGTACAGACCGGTCAGCCCGCCCTGTTTCATGGTCACCGACTGCACCCCGAAGAGCACGTTGGTCGACAGAATGGTCCGGTCCGCGAGGGTCTTGACCTGCAGATAGTTGTATATGGACTCGCCTTCGTAGGTGAGATTGCCCTCCCAGAATGCGAATCCCGTCAAAGGCGACAGTATGCCGGATATCACGAAGATAACGATGCTGACCGCACTGGCGATGCGCTTCACCTTCGCCGCCGCGAAGTAGATGATGGGCAGTGCGAGCAGAAGCCCGGAGAAAATCAGGAAGGTCACGAAGGTGCCGACCGCGGGGATGGTGACGAAGGTCGGCAGGAAGGTACCGAGAATCGAACCGACCGTATTGCAGGCCCCGAGCCTGCCGACGATGGTGGCGTTGTCCTTCAGGGAATCCGTGGTGAACTTCACCAGGCCTGGAGTGACCGTGCCCAGAAGAAACAGCGGTGGCACGAAGATAATCATGCAGCTGACAAAAGCCGCGACAATCAGGAAGTTCGTGGACACGGTGACGATTAGCAGTCCCGAGATGGCAATGATGAGATACTTGCCCACCAAGGGAATCAGGGCTATCCACACAGCGGCGATCATGATGCGCAGATACAGTTTGTCGGGATTGGGGTCCTTGTCGGCTTTTCTGCCTCCCCACATATTTCCCAGTGCGAGCGCAATCATGATGGTGCCGATGATGATGGTCCACACGATTTGAGAACTGGAGAAATATGGCGCGAGCAGACGCGAGGCACCGAGTTCCGCAGCCATCACCGCCATCCCTGAGAAGAATTCGGTGATATACAGGAATACCTTGGAACGCAGTATCGGTCTGTCGGATGCTGTCTGCTGCATGCTGCCCCCATGATTGCGGTATGCTCTCTCTTTCACAAACGATACAGCTTCCGAGGCGCTACGCCCTAAGATGGTGTTGCATATATATCGGCCGGTGGCATCCTGAATGCCCAGTGAACCGTCGGCACCGCAAAGAATGGGGTTGGATGGACACCGCACGACATGGCATCATCTTCGGAGCCGGGGAGTATTACGGCATCCGACCCGCCCCGGTGCAAGGAGCTCTGATTGTCGCGGCAGATGGCGGTTATGACGCTGCGATGTCTTTCGGATTCACCCCTGACGTCGTCATCGGAGACTTTGACTCCCTGGAGGGGGAGGTTCCCGATAACGGGCACACCGTTCGGCTGCATCCTGAAAAAGACGACACCGATATGCTGTCGGCGTTCAAAATCGGATGGCAGCAAGGAGCCCGGGTATTCGATGTCTACGGAGGTCTCGTAGGCCGTCTTCTGCTTACAATCAGCAATATGCAACTGCTGGCGGATATCGCGCACCACGGAGGCATCGCCTTCCTGCACGGTGCAGACGTCATCGTCACCGTCATCAGCGAGGGAACGCTCAGCTTCCCGGCGGGCAATGTCAAGGCACGCCGCATGATTTCGGTGTTCTCGCATACCGATGCTTCCTATGACGTGAGCGAAGTCGGACTGAAATACGAGCTTGACCATGTGCGGCTGCGCAACGACCATCCTCTGGGCATCAGCAACGAATTCAGAGCGAATACACCCGCCACGGTTTCCGTCGGCCATGGAACGCTCATCATCACCTTTCCCGCGGAAGCCCCGACCCCTGAGTGGACCGGCGACATCACGCCCACCCCGACCTTGGGACCGATAGATGACCAGATTTCCTCGTTGCTGGCCCCTGATTTGAGATAACTGCACTAAAAGTGCAGAAAAAAAGGGATATTCGCCACGAAAAGCTGTCCTTTTAGTGCAGTTATCTCCAATATGGCCTTTACTGGAGGGTATGAATATGGATTCAGAGGGGCAGCAGAGCCAGGCGACCTTTGTGTGTTATCCCAAGTGCTCGACTTGCGCGAAAGCGCGGGCCTGGCTCCATGAGCACCACGTCGCCTTTGACGAGCGAGACATCAAGACCGACAATCCCACGCAGGCGGAATTGACCCTATGGCATAACCTCAGCGGGCTGCCGATTCGCAGGATGTTCAACACTTCCGGTCAGTCCTACCGGCGGCTCGACATGAAGAATCGACTGCCTTCCATGAGTGTCGAGGACGCAGTAGAGGTACTCTCCACCGACGGCATGCTGGTGAAGCGTCCGATACTGCTTCACGACCACCAGGTGCTGGTCGGATTCAACGAGGAGACATGGTCGCAGGCTTTGCTCTAAGTACAGGCGGCGCATTACAGTAATCAGTGTTATAAAAGTTGGCCGCGACGCCTTACGTTTTGTACGCAACGTATCGTACGCAGGCGTCAGAGCCTGATCCCTGAGGGAGATATACATGACAGTAAAGATTGGCATCAACGGCTTCGGTCGTATTGGTCGTCTCGCATTCCGTCGTATCTTCGAGCTGCAGCATCGTGGCGGCGAGGCCGGTGACATCGAGGTCGCAGCAATCAACGATCTGACCACGCCTTCGATGCTGGCATACCTGCTCAAGTACGACAGCACCCACGGCACCTTCAAGCATGACGACGGCACTCCGGTCGAGGTCACCTCAACCGATACCGCAATCGTCGTGGACGGCAAGGAATACACGGTGTACGCCGAGCGCGACGCCTCCAACATTCCTTGGGTCAAGAACGATGGCGTCGAGTTCGTGCTCGAGTGCACCGGTTTCTACACCTCCGCCGCCAAGTCCCAGGCACATCTGGACGCAGGCGCCAAGAAGGTCCTCATCTCCGCTCCTGCCAAGGACGATGTTCCTACCGTCGTCTACGGCGTGAACCACGAGATTCTGAAGTCCTCCGATTCCATCGTGTCCGCCGGTTCCTGCACCACCAATTCGCTGGCCGCCATGGTCAAGCTGCTTGATGACAAGTTCGGCGTTAAGGTCGGATTCATGACCACCATCCACGCATACACCGGCACCCAGATGATTCTGGACGGCCCTCGTGGCAGCAAGCCACGCGCCAACCGTGCAGCCGCCATCAACACCATCGAACACTCCACCGGTGCCGCCAAGGCCATCGGCAAGGTCGTTCCTTCCGTTGACGGCAAGTTGCAGGGCCACGCACAGCGCGTTGCCATCCCTGACGGCTCGGTCACCGAGCTGACCACCATCCTGGGCAAGAAGGTCACCGTTGACGAAATCAACGACACCTTCAAGGCCGCCTTCTCCGACACCGATTACTTCGGTTACAACGGCGACGGCATCGTGACCTCGGATATCGTCGGCGACACCCACGGTGGCGTCTTCGACCCGACCCAGACCGATGTGAACGACGCGGACGGCGAGCAGCTGGTACGCACCGTGTCCTTCTACGACAACGAGTACGGATTCACTTCAAACATGATCCGCACCCTGCTGTACTTCGCCGAAATCTCCGAGTGAAGTAACAACATCGCCTAAGCGTAAAGCCCGTCGGAGTGATTCGGCGGGCTTTTTCATAACCTGGAGCATGTGCGCGCTGTGCCCAATCGACTATCCGCGCACCTTCGTAATCGACGCCGCCAAGCAGGGAGAATCAATCATGGCCAAGGCAAAGAAATCCCATCAGCACAAGGGCACCGGCTCAACACCCGCCACCGTCGCACTCGAACATGCCGGCATCCCCTTCCACCTGTATGAGTACGAGCATTCGGCCGACCACATGGATAACGGCTACGGGCTGGAGGCGGTGGAGAAGCTCGGCAAGGATGCCCGGCAAATCTTCAAAACCCTGATGGCCGATGCTGGAACGCAACGCGTGATAGGCATCGTTCCCGTCACCGGTCATCTCGACCTGAAAGCGCTGGCGACTGCGGTCGGCGTGAAGAAACTCACGATGGCCGACCCGAAAATCGCGCAACGAGAAAGCGGATACGTGCTCGGCGGCATTTCACCGTTGGGGCAACGCACGAAACATGTCACCGTCCTTGACGAGAGCGCTTTCGCATTCGAAGAGATTCTGGTCTCCGGAGGCAAACGCGGATTCGATATCGGCATCTCGCCACTCGACCTGCTCGGCGCGCTGGATGCATCCCGTGCCTCTATTGCGACTTGGTGAGGCTCTGGGCACACGGCATCACCGCTCCTGATACGATGCGTGCAGCGTCCGAAGCTCCGCAGGAAGGGCGAAGGTCTTCGTCTCCTGCCCGGTGACCAGCGTCTCGACTGTATTGAAACCAAAGTCACGCAGGCTCTTCAGCATCTCGTCGACCAGCTTCTCAGGAGCCGAAGCCCCTGAGGACAGTCCCAAGGTGTCGATTCCATCGAACCACGAGGCTTGCAGCTCACTCGCCCCATCGACACGACGCGCACGTCGGGATACCGGACCATCCTGCGTGGAGTCCAACACCGCTTGTGCGACCCGCACCATCTGCCGTGTATTCGATGAATGTTCGGAGCCTATGACGATGACGCCATCCACCAGCCGCGCCAGCTCTCTTATGGCAACCTGCCTATCCTGCGTGGCATAGCAGATGTCCTCTGTCGGCGGCAGTTCCATCCACGGGTATCGCGCAGCGAGCAGAGTACGCAGGTACTCGGTCTCATCCACGCTCAAAGTGGTCTGGCACAGGCACACCAGTTTGCTGTCCGTGGCGAAATGCAGGGCTTGCACATCGCTCACGCCCTCCACCATGTGCACATGCTCAGGAGCTTCGCCGATGACGCCGAGAGCCTCGTCGTGCCCTCTGTGCGCAATATAGATGATGTCATAGCCCGCTCTGACGTATCGCACCACTTCACGGTGAACTTTGCTCACCAGCGGGCAGGTGGCATCCACCACATGCAATCCCCTGGCCGCAGCCTCGTCACGAACCGCAGGAGAGACCCCATGAGCGGAGAACACCACGGGGATGTGCGCATCGACCGCTTCCTCGGGAATATCCGTCAGCTCGTCAACGAACACCACACCTTGCCGTTCGAAACCCTCGACCACCGAACGGTTGTGTACGATATGCCGTCTGACATACAGGGGTGGCAGGCCCTCTGATAGGGGCTCATGAGGTGCACGCGTCGCTGCGTCCAGCAGCACCTGTACGCAGCGAACCGCACGGTCCACGCCTGCACAGAATCCTCTGGGCTCGGCAAGCAGAATCCTTTTGGCCGGGACATCTTCGGGCGGTGCCTGCCACTCGTTCATGCGCATGGTGGTCTCACCACTTCCCGCGAGCGATCCTCGCATCCGGTCGTTCTTCTACGATGGATATCATCGTACCCATCGGATGGTGTGACTATTGCGGTCGCGTCGTCAACGCCACTACAGTAGTTAACGATAACATTCGCCGTCAACGCAGAGGGCACAACACATGACTTCGACTACCGACAACATCCGTCCTTCACTGGCATCATCGACACCCAGAACAGGTCAGCAATATTCCATACGATTCGGTGATTACGAGGCGGTCGTCACCGAGCTCGGTGCCACCCTGCGTCGATTCGATTATCGAGGAAAGCGAGTCATCGTGCCCTTCGAAGCAGATGATATGGCGCCCTGCTGCAACGGATACGTATTGGTACCCTTTCCCAATCGTCTCGAAGACGGCACCTATTCCTTCGATGGTCACACCTATGAGCTGCCTATCGACGAGCATGAACGCCGGACGGCCATTCACGGCTTCGGATACCGTCACATGTGGAAACTGGGCACCCTGACCGAATCGAGCGTGTCCCTGACATGGAGAGTCCCCAATGTCGTGGCATACCCGTTCGACGTCATCGTCAGTGTGAGTTACGAACTCGACGATACAGGACTAACGATGCGCACTGTCGCATACAACAACGGTTCGCAACGAGCTCCCTGGGCCTTCGGCATCCACCCGTGGCTGTCCAACGGCGGCAGTGGACGCACAATCGATGACATTGAAGCCGATAATGCCCGGTGCAGGCTCACGCTCCCCTGCGACACCCATGTGATCTCCAGCGCCGACAGGCTGCTGCCCACCGGCGTGGAAACCGTGAACGGCTCGATCTACGACCTGCGCGACAACCCGACGCTCGAAGGCCGACCCTTCGACGACGCATGGACCGACGCCCAACGGGACGAGAACGGCAGCGTCACCGCGACGTTCACCCGTAGCGACGGTCTGAGGGTCTCCCTGACCGGCGATGACACCATCAACGCCTGGCAGGTATGCACCGCCACGGGTTTCCCGGAAGGACAGCACCCGGCGGGCGTGGCCATAGAACCCATGACGGCATATGCCAACGCCTTCCGGTCCGGTCTGAACCTGCTTACATTGGAACCGCACGCTCAGCACACCACCGTCATTCGGTACCACGTCGAACACTAGAACGACATACGCCTGCAGCTCAGCCGAGAGCCATCCGTTTTGTGTAGGGATTTTGGACATGTCCCGCTTAGATGCCGCTGGAAATGCTGGAATTTCAGTGGCGCATAGGACGGTCTCGACAATAATCCCTACACAAACGAGCATTACGGTCGCAACAGGCAAAAGTTGTGCACGTCCTGCAGATGTGAGATAATCCATCAGGTTTATTCGTACATATACAAAGGAGTCCATCATGGGCATGCGTGGACGTAAGCGCAAAGACCGTCGTAAGAAAGCCGCTAACCACGGAAAAAGGCCAAACGCCTGAGACTACGAGGTATTCGTCTATCTGACAGCCTCCTGATGGGCTGTATAGAACGGTGAGAACCCTGCTGCACGTCGACAACGACTCGTGCAGCAGGGTTCTCGGCTTTTCAGCATGATGTCGGCATCGTGAGGGCTAGTCACGCTCGGATATGACGTCATCCTTGTCGCGCAACTGAGGTTCCGAACAGGCATCGGCCATCACATGCCGAAGTCGCTGAACCAGACAATCCGGGGCCTGCTCGGGCCTCAGATATCTTCGAAGCATGGCAATCAAGGCTTTTTCTCGCTCATCACAGCATGTGTCGGGATCAAAACCCTCTGAGATTTCGATATGCGCGACCTCGACAGTCGCCCGGTCCTCGCCGTTCTGTGTCACGGAGATATGGCTGTATCGTTCGACGTGATCGCTCATGTCTAACCCTTTCTCCCGTCCATGGCTTCAACACTCGACGTGGTGGTCCCAGCCGACTGAGCCGAGGAGCCGCCGCTGATTGGCGAACTGTGGTCTCGTGTGACGAAGGTCTGCCCTGCGGCACCGCCGACGGCATCTTCGCTTTGCTGCTTTCCATTATGTACTGCACCGTCCACTGGCTTCGCGGATGGTGAAACACCCTCATTGCTCGCCGTTCGCGGTCTACCCGCCAAGGCCTTCTGCCCGTAGCCGCGTTCACGCGCATACGACGACAGTTCCTCCTTGAGCTGGGCGCGGGCACGATTCAAACGGCTCATCACCGTCCCGATTTTGATGCCCTGCTCATCCGCCACCTGCTGATAGCTTTTGCCGTCGATGGCGGCGTCGATGAACACTTGTCGGCGTTCGGGCGACAAGGTGTCCAGTGCGGCCATGATTTCCTCGGGGGCGAAGGCCTCCAGATACTCCTGTTCGGCAGATTTCAGCCCTTCCGAGGAGTGCCCCGATGCAGAATAGATGTCCCAGTCGTCGTACTCGCCAGTCGAATCATTCGCCCGCTGCGGTCGTCTTTTGGCCTTGTGATACTGGTTGAAGAAGGCGTTGCGCTGGATGGTCGTCATCCACGCCTCAAAATTACTCCCGGGTTCGAAACGGTCGAAGGCCTTGAATCCACGTTCAAAGGTGTCCTGAACCAGATCCTGGGCATCGTCCGGATCGTTGGTGAGTTTCATGGCCTGCCTGTACAGGGCGTTCACCGCGGGCATGGCAAGTTCCTCGAAGCGTCTGCGTCTCTCTTGAAGTTCATGCTGTTCTGCCACATCCCCCATTGTGCCATCACTCAGGCCCTGTCCATCAGGCGGAGTGTCCCTGAACCGTGCACCATCCAGCCGTATGCGGTCTGCAAGCAGATACCTGACATGCTGCGCGGCCCTTCGTGGCATGTCACCATTCGTCGGTGCCGTTTGAGCGTTGCTGACCGTGCTGGACGGGCGGCGTTGTGGCTCTTGTCTGTTTCGAGTCGGACAATGGCATCATGACTGATACGCATCATCTTCTTGACATCATCGAATCCACGGAAACGCAATCGACTCTGACCGCACTCGGGGACTCATGGCTGCTGGGCTTCGACACCGAGACCACCGGGGCAGCCCCTGGAAACGATGCCATCGTGTCTGCGACACTGGTCCTGCGCAATCCGCAGACGGGCCACAAGGATGACACGATCGGCGAATGGCTTATCAACCCCCATCGTCACATCAGCGCAGGTGCCAGCCGCGTCAACGGTTTCACGGACAGCTTTGTGCAAGAGCACGGTGCCGAGCCCAAGGAGACGCTGGAAGAGATATCGGCAACGATTGTCGCCGCCCAGGAACGGAACATCCCTCTCCTTGCCTACAACGCACCCTTCGATGTGAAGATGCTGCAGGGCGATCTGCAGCGTTGGCGGTGTGATTCCGGAATCACCGACGCCCTGGAGAATGACCGTCTGCTCGTCGTCGACCCACTGGTCATCGACAGAGCGGTATCGCATCGTTCGGGCAAACGAACGCTGAGCGCCACCACCGAATACTATGGTGTCGATCCATACGGGGATTTTCACGATGCCACTGCGGACACCATTGCGGCGGTGGATTTGGTTACCCCCATGTCCACGCTGTATCCCCAGGTCGGGCATCTTGCTCTGGGCGACCTGATGGAATGGCAACGCAGCGCACACCACACCTGGAAAGAGTCCTTCAACCGTTGGCTGGAGTCGAAGGGACGCAGACCCATCCGCGAAGGCTGGTTCGAATAGAAGGCATCGGTCGAGCGGGCGACTGCCGAGAAGCCAACTGTTTAGAAGACGACTGCCAAGAAGGCGCTGGTTTTGGGAAGAAGTCGCCGGTTGACGGATACCCTTCTCCCGCTCGCCTATAATATAAGCGCATTACGTTGCGGATACACGGGATTCGAACCTACGACCCGCGACAGCACACAGAATCGAACCAATTGCTGCAGGGGGCTTTACATTGCTGACCATCCACGAAATCACTGACGCTTCGCAATTCAATGAGATGGTGGATTCCGCACAGGGGCATCCGATGCAAAAGTGGCAGTGGGGTGAGCTCAAAGCCGCCACAGGACCCTGGACGGCCCACAGGGTCAGCGTTCAGTCCGGCGATGAGACGGTTGGCTGTGCACAGGTGCTCGTACGCAAGCTCCCCTGGCCTTTTGGCAGCATCTGCTATGCCCCGCGCGGTCCTGTCGTATCTGAAGCGGAGCGCTACGCCGAGGTGTCCGATGCCGTCGCCGATTGGTGCCATGACCGATTCCACCCGGTGTCCCTGAAAATCGACCCTCCCGCCACATCTTTGTCCCTGTCCGGAGATTGGGTCGAAGGCGACCATGTGCTGATGGCGACCACCGCGATCGTCGACCTCGAACCCGACGAAGATGCGATTATGAAATCCCTGCATTCTCGGAATGCCCGCAACTACATTCGGCGAGGTGCCAAAGTCGGCATCGAAGTCGTCCCGGGAACCCGCGAGGACGTGGACACGGTAATCGCCATCTACCATGAGACGGCGGATCGGGACGGTTTCCCTCTGCATCCCGATGAGTACTACCATCAGGCATTCGACCTGCTCGGTGAGGTCGGTCAGCTCATCGTGGCCAAATACGAGGGTGAGATCGTCTCCTTCATGTGGAATGTCACCAGCACCTGGGGCGCTTCGGAACTCTGGGCCGGAGCCAACGCGACAGGCCGCAAGATGCGTGCCAACTATCCGCTGAAGTGGGGCGCGATGAAGGCCGCGAAGGCCGTTGGCGCACAACGCTACGACATGAACGGTCTGTTGAACGACGGCATCAGCGAATTCAAGAAGTCCTTCCAGAACGTGCCGACCATCTGGGCGGGAACCTACGAGAAGCCTCTGAGCCCGCTCTACCATCTGTGGGACAAGTCACTTGCCCTGTTCAAGGCCATCCACAGGCGGAAGAACGCACCTCGTCAAAAGCAAACCAACAACTGAACCCATACGCAGTCAAGACAACAGGCAAAGCATCAGACAAGGTAAGCGCTACGGCGCTTATCTTGTCACCACGGAGATTGCGGCCGAAATCTGGTTCTGGTTCAGGTCCGTGGGAAGGCTGACGGCTCCTGCTACCAGTTCATCGGTGACTTGCAGATGCGAGCGGTCATGGGGAACATGATAGGCATCGGGATTCTCGACACCCGGGAACAGCTCCGGCCGGTACCAGCGCTCGGCATACACTCCGGCATCTCTGAGCGCTGCGATAATCCCTTCGGCTCGTTCTGTGGATTCGGCGAATATCGGGAAACGGAGCAGGGGCTGCGCCTCCCCCGCCATCACCTGCCTCGGCACCGCCACGGCATCGGACCCCTTCAAAGACTCTCTGAACCTGCTCACAACACCGGCACGCGCGGATTCATTGGCTTCCAGAGCATGCAGGGAACGCAGTATCGTCGTTTCCATCCATGACGTCGGAGCCATGGGTGCATACCCAAGCCCGCCACGCTGCTCCACCTTGGCGATGGGCGGTTCATACAGGCCGACACGGGTAAGCCATGAACGCATACGAGGCCCTGCACCTCCCGGCAGACGACCAAGCACCCGGTTTTCGTTGATGTACATGCGCGTCACCATGTCGAGACGCTTGCCCGGTCTGGGCAGCGATGCCAGTCGTGACCGCAGCAGACGGTTGTATTCCGGTGCGGATGCCGACAGCTGCGGATTCACCCATATCGCGCCACCGAAGCGGGTGGGGAGAATCTTTTCCACGCCGAAGGAATGCACGGAGATATCCGCCAAAGGCCTGCCCTGGTCGTCCGTCGCCATCCTGGTAACACAGTGAGCGCTGTCCTCGACCAGCAGTGCCTGCGACTCTTTTCGTGTACGCGCGGCGAGCGCTGCCGAAGCCTCCGAATCTATCAACCCGAACGTGTGCTGCATCATCACTGCCCGAGTGTCCGAAGCCAGGGGCATGGTGCTGGGGTCGAGCATGATCGTCTCACGCTGCACATCCCCGTATGCGGGTGTCAATCCCGCCGCAAGGATGGGGTCGACCGCGGTGCAGCAGGTATACAGCTGGGTGCATGCACTGCCCGGCCCATACAGCTCTCGCAAGGCATCGAACACCAGTTGCATACCGTATCTGGCCTTGAACACCAGGAACCAATCCTCCGCATTGCTGGCCGTGCGTTTCGCCAACTCCTGCCTGAGCTCCCGGGCACTGCGTTCATCAGCGCTGCGGGCATCCGAGCTCGATTCCATATCCGCTCCTCTATTTGGCCATCTAGGAGATAACTGCACTAAAAGG
>OMJG01000814.1_pt1 | contig 20986 bp, 16 predicted proteins | sample 1646431 | NCBI WGS metagenome assembly OMJG01 (sample SAMN03771674, study PRJEB25209) | food metagenome | isolation source: Cotija cheese | place: Mexico:Jalisco,Michoacan | collected 2011-12-12
TTCGGCATTAATTCGTTCTTCAGCCATCAGATTTCCTTCTTTCTCAAATCTTACTTAATATAATTTAATTAATCGTCGCCCTGGTCACTAAAGACATGGGTGTAATAAGAACTGCCCTTCGCTGTTCTGGCCAAGAAACTTTGAATATCGCCATTGGCACTCTTGACCGTAATCTCAACCGGCACACCGGATGGTAAATAACGTTTAGCAGCCGTGGCTAAGTACTGCGTAAAGCTAATAATTTCCGTTTCACTGTAGAACTTAGTCGTGATGTTAACACTTAATTTACTCAACGACTTGTCCTTGTAATGAGCGTTCGCTGTTACACCAGACAAGTTCGGGAAGAAGTTCTGCACGTGGGACTTAAACTGACTAAAGTCCGACTCATCATTACTATTAGCACCCGAGTTCTTCGATTCAGAGGTCGCTGGGAAGACATAATTCTTCCAGTTCAACGACGTCCAGTTCGAGATCGAAGTTGAACCGTTCTTGGAGACGGCATAAGCAATCATGTCACCCCCAACTAAGCTATCATTGGAAGATTGCTTATAAAGTGCCAACACAATCGGCACATTCTTCAAAGCTGAGCGTTGACGTAGGCGTTGCAGGACAGTATTGGCCATCTTCTTACCTTGCGCCGTTAACTCGGTCGTTGAAATGTTGGTTTCATAAGTGGCGCCATACTCAACCTTCGTATAATAATCGACCGAGTTCATTCCCAAGCCAATCGTTACACCACCAAGTGACAGCTTACTGCCATTTTGAACCATGTAATCTTGTTCTTCAAGTTGTTGTAAGTAAATTGGGTTCCGAGTATTCGGATCCTTCTTACCATTATTCTCCGGGTTCAACCCTTCTGAATTACTGCTTGATTTACGTCCAAGCCAATTTTCAACCGTCGATGAGCTTAAATACTGACCTTCTTGGAAGACGTATTTACTCGTTGGAAAGACTTTTTTAGACACGTCCAATAAGCCACTTTCAAAGCTCTTCAAGTTCATGACGTTATCATTTTGTGAGACCACGACGCCTCGGGACTTACTCGTCCGATAACGGCCATTTTTGATCACCCCTTGATAGAACTCGCTATCAGCAGTTCCAGTGGTGGTCGCTGTTTTCGTTCCAGTCGTTGTCGTACTACTACTAGTCGACCCAAAGGACGAATTCTTTAAATTACCGCAGGCGGCTAGAACAATGGCAGCCACTGCTACTAGACCCATCGTGCGTATGCGTTTGACATTCACGCTTGTGTATCCTCCCTCATTGTTTCGCTGAACCGGGCTTCATCCCATACGGTAATGTCCAGCTGCTGTGCTTTTTGCAACTTACTTCCGGCATCGCTACCTGCAATCACGAGGTCCGTCTTCTTCGAGACACTCCCCGTTACCGTGGCGCCGTGGGCTTGTAGCCACTGAGTCGCATCTGGCCGGGTAAAGCTTTCCAGCTTACCCGTTAAGACGACCCGCTTACCTGCAAACCAACTATTACTATCTGCTGCCACGGTGGCACTAGGGCCCTGATACGTGGTATTCACATTGACCGCTTGCAATTCACTGATTAACGTGTGCACTTCGTCGCTTTCAAAGTACTGTACCACGGCGTTAGCAATCACGTCACCCATTGAATCAATCGCCGCAATTTCTTCCTGACTAGCCACCATCAACGCTTCGATCGTGCCAAAATGTTGCGCAATTAAGCGCGCCACTTTAGCACCGACGTGCCGAATACCAAGACCGAACAATAACCGTTCAAGTGAATTATCACGGCTACGGTCAATTGATGTCAAGAGCTTTTCAGCAGATTTATCTTTTATTTTATCTAATGTTAAGAGTTGTTCTTTAGTTAACCGATATAGACCGGCAACATCACTGACTAACTGATTGGCGTATAGCTGCGCAATAATCCGTGGGCCGAGGCCGTCAATATTCATCGCATTGCGGGAAGCGAAGTGGACCAATCCTTCTTGGACTTGAGCGGGACACTTCGGGTTAATACACCGCAAAGCTACTTCATCTTCCAAATGAACCAGTGGTGCGTCACAGGATGGACAATTCGTTGGAATAACTAACGGTTGGGCATCCTTAGGTCGTTTGGTTAGATCAACCGATGAGATTTCGGGAATGATATCACCCGCTTTATGCAGTAAAACGGTATCCCCGATGCGCACATCCTTCGCCGCCACGTAATCGGGATTGTGTAAAGAAGCACGGGCAACGGTCGTCCCAGCTAATTGAACGGGTTCCATCACAGCAGTAGGTGTAACCACCCCCGTCCGTCCAACGGTCCATTCAACGTCGATTAGCTGGGTTGGTTGCTCATCAGGTGGAAACTTATAAGCAATGGCCCAGCGCGGTACCTTAACCGTCGCACCTAGCGAACGTTGTAGTGGTAACGGATTAGCTTTGATCACGATGCCGTCAATACCGTAAGCCAATTCTGGTCGCTCATTTTGATAATGGTCAATGTAACTAAAGACGTCAGCCATCGAATGGGCCACTTTAAAATCTGGATTGATGGCAAAACCTAGATCCGCAAATTCGGTCAACATCTCGCTCTGAGTCCGCGCTGTCAATGGTTCATAATCCGCAACGTTATACATAAATGTACTCAATTGGCGTTCCGCCACAACTCGTGAATCCAACTGTCTTAGGGTTCCAGCCGCCGCATTCCGCGGATTGGCAAAGACTGGCTCGCCCGCCGCTTCCCGCCGTTCGTTTAAGGCAGCAAACGCCGCTTTCGGCATGTAACACTCGCCACGTACCTCAATGGTCAGTGGTCGCGTCAAGCGCTGGGGAATTGACTTGATTGTCTTAATATTAGTCGTAATATCTTCGCCAACCGTACCGTTACCACGCGTTGATCCTTGAACGAGCACGCCATCTTCGTAACGTAATGACAGTGCTAACCCATCAATCTTCAACTCGCAATTATAATCGACCTGATGACCGACATTTTGTTCCAAGCGATCCACAAATTCTTGCAATTCAGCTTGTGAAAAGACGTCACCCAGTGACAACATTGGAATCTCGTGAGTCACTTTATCAAAGCCTGATTTAACCGTGCCACCAACTAACTGGGTCGGCGAATCCGGCGTAACTAGTTGTGGAAAGGTTTGTTCAAGTTCCACTAACCGTTCATACTGTTGATCATAGACATTGTCTTCCACGTTCGGCGCATCTTCGTCATAGTACTGCCGACGCCATTCATTTAACGTTTGCCGTAAAGTAGCCGCTTCATCAGCTGCTCGCTCAACGGTCATTGTGTTGGGTTTGTCCGCCATCAGCTAGTCCTCCTAACTAATCCTGTACTTTTTGGATTGGTGCAAATGCTGCTAATAACCGCTTGATTCCTTCAGACTTAAAGGCAATATCCAATTCAGCATCCTCACCGGCACCCGTTACTTTTACAACTGTTCCAGTGCCCCACTTGCGATGCTTGACCTTGTCACCAATCGACCAGCTATTCTTATCAGCACCCGTACCACTCGCCTTTTTGACCGTGGCCCGCGTGCCAACAGGATTCTTCTTATACGATGGTGTAAACGCGCGGCGTTCACGATCCGCACCAAATGGGACTTTGGGGCCAGTGCTACTAGCGCCATCCAACGTATTTTCATTTTTGAGCAATTCTGGTTCGATTTCTTCAACGAAACGAGAAGCGGGATTATTCTGCCGCCGACCATATAACATCCGTGAGTACGCGTTAGTCAAGTACAGTTTCTTCTCAGCTCGCGTGATCCCAACATAAGCTAGCCGCCGTTCTTCTTCTAGCTCATCTTCGTCCATCATCGCCCGTGAGAGTGGAAAGATTCCTTCTTCCATCCCAATCAAGAAGACGACTGGAAATTCTAGACCCTTCGCCGCGTGCAACGTCATCAACGTCACTGCTTGGGGTTCTTCTTCAACGTTATCAACGTCCGAAACTAGTGCCAAATCCGCTAAAAAGTCAACAAACTTATCACTATCTTCATCTTCTGGCTGATAGCTGTCATCGAATTGCTTCGTCACAGACAAAAATTCTTCGATATTTTCGATCCGTGCTTGCGCTTCTAATGATTTTGTTGCTTTGGCATCCTTCAAGGCCTTCATGTAGCCCGTACGGTCAAGGATTTCTTGCGTCAAGTCCGTCACAGACAAGTATTCCCGCATGGCGCGCAATTCATTCATTGTCGCTGCAAACTTCGCCAACGCACCTTTAGCACGCGCCGAAATACCGTTAGCCATATCGACATTGCTAGCCGCTTCCAACATAGAATAACCTGCTTCGTCCGCAAATAACCGTAACTTTTCAACACTCGTCTGACCAATGCCCCGCTTAGGCTCGTTAACGACCCGTTCAAAATTCATCGAATCCTGGTCGTTCACAGCCAAGGTCAAGTAGGATAAGACATCCCGAATTTCTTTACGGTCATAGAACTTATTGCCACCGACCATCGTGTACGGAATATTCGCCTTAACAAGGGATTCTTCCATAACCCGGGACTGTGCGTTTGTCCGATAAAGAATCGCAAAGTCACCATAATCAAGCTTATCCGCCTGCATGCTTTCTTGAATCTTCGCAATCACAAAGTGCGTCTCGTCACTTTCACTTTGACCACGATAATAGGAAATCTTGTCACCCGGTTCGTTTTCGGTCCATAACTTCTTGGGGCGCCGAGTTGAATTATTGTTAATAACTGCATTCGCCGCCGACAAAATTGTCTTGGTCGAACGGTAATTTTGTTCCAACATGACCGTGTCGGCCTGCGGGTAATCCTTCTCAAAGTCAAGAATATTTTCCATGTTGGCACCCCGCCAGCCATAGATTGACTGATCAGCATCCCCAACCACACACAAATTCTTATACTTGTCAGCTAACATGTTGACCAACGTATACTGCGCATTGTTCGTATCTTGATATTCGTCCACGTGAATATAATGGAATTTATTTTGATACCACGCCAGCGTTTCAGGATTCTGTTTAAATAGCTGAATCGTCAACATAATCAAGTCGTCAAAATCAACTGCTTGATCAGCGGCCAACTCACGCTGGTATTGCAAATAAACATCCGCCACGACACTCTCAAAAGGACTTGCAGCCGATTCTTTGTACATTTCTGGCGTCTGCAAATCATTTTTAGCATTTGAAATTGCGGATAAAATCGAACGTGGATCAAATTTTTTCGAATCGATATTTTGTTCCGTCAGGATTCGTTTAACTAGTGTCCGTTGTTCACTGGTTCCCGCAATCGTAAAGGCCCGGTTATATCCAATCTGTTCAATATCGCGTCGTAAGATTCGGACACACAGGGCATGGAACGTCGAAACCCATACTTCCTGCGCCGATTCACCTAGCAACTTACCGACCCGTTCACGCATTTCACGAGCGGCCTTATTCGTAAAGGTAATTGCTAAAACGTTCCAAGGGTTGACCCCTTGTTCTTCAATTAAATAAGCTACCCGATGCGTCAGTACCCGGGTCTTTCCTGAGCCCGCACCGGCCATAATTAGTAGCGGTCCTTCTGTGTCTAAAACGGCTTCCTGTTGCTTGTCATTCATTCCTGCCAATAGGCTTTCTTTCGACACGCTGTTCGCCACCCTTTCTAAAAATCAGTCACCAAACATTATAGCAAATTTTGGCCGTGATTGCTGAACTTTAAGGTCATCATCACTCCTCAAAATCACGGTTTTACCATACGCAGTGACACCCATATTAATTTTACAACATCTGGCATTCACAAGAAAACGGATTAGCTTCAATATTAAGATACCTTAAGTCATTCATTCGTTGACAGTTAATACTCAAGCTAAGCGCCTGTGTTTGAGCCCTTGCCCGCACAAAAAAGAATCCAATTCATAAATAAATTGGATTCTAATCGCCACTCATTCAAGACCGCTTGCCTTAACTGCTAGTGTCCTGCTTTGAATGGCTATATTTTAATATTACGTATTGTGCGTACAAATTATTATTGAGTGTGAACGATGATCAAACAACCATGCTGGCTCTTAAGGCCAAAAGCGACCAGCTGAAGTTTATTAAACTAGCTTAGCCAGTGTACCCCTATGCCGACTTACAGACAGTTATGCCAATTGCCCAAGCGACGCATAAGAATCCTGTTAATAGCATGTTTTAATCATTATTCATGACACAAATTAACTAGCCTAACACGGTTAATTATTTAGTAACGCCCCGTGTTTTCATTAGTTACAGTATCCACCAATGGCCTACTCGGATTCGGTGTCGTTATCAGCCGGTGTCGTTTTACCAAACTGCCAGATACTGGTATCTTCAATCTGTTCGAGCGCCTCCTTGACACTCGGCGCCTCCACTAACACATGACCAGCAACCGGTGCTCGGTGCGCTTGCAACAGGGTCCGGTGGTAGAAGTTAAAGAACCAGTTAGTCTTAATCTGCCACTGTGTCCGAATACCACTCTCCTGAGCTGGCGTAAAGTAGGCCGCAACTACGGGCATCAATTGTTTGACCGGCATCAACGGCAACCCTGCGATTGCTCGCAAATGCTGTTCAGCCATACTGATATTCGTCGCCCGTTCAAACACATACCCAGCTTGGTGCATAGCTGGGACGATGCGCTTCACATACAGATTACCACTCTCCGTTAAGAAGAAGGCGACTTCAAAGACACCAGTATAGCTCAGGTTATCACTAATTTCTTTCGTGATCCGCAACATTTCATCATTCACCGCCGCATCAATTTGCGCCGGGACGATCGAGGCAACCAACTCGTGATTGCGATACCGATTCTCAACCGTTGGGAAGAACGCTGTCGTATCACCACTCTTGGCACCAAACACGGAGAGTTCCTTGTCATATGGGATCAGTGACTCTAACAAATAGGTGCCCCAATCCAACAGATCAGCTGCCTTAACAATATCAGTCTGCGTCTTAATGACGAGCTGTCGATTCTGACCCAAGCCCTTCTGAATCGGCTTCAGAATACTTGGGTAACCAATTGAGCCAATTGATTGGTAGACATCATCCAGACTCACGATTGTGGCTGACGGTGCTACGTTCAAATTAAGTTGGCTAAAAAATGCCCGTTCCAAAGAGCGGTCTTGCGTAATTTCTAGCGCATCGGCACCTTGGGGAACCCGGGTGTGGGCCGCCAAAAATTTAATGACCGACGCATCAATGGTTTCCGATTCATAAGTCACCATATCGCAGCGTTCCGCAAAATTTTGTAACTGTTGTTGGTCATTGAGGGCCCCGACAACGCGAAAATCTGCCAGTTCCATGGTCTCAGTATTTTCGTTATCGCCGTATACCCCGACATTGATGCCAGCATTACGCGCGGCAATTACTAATCCAACACCATTAGTACTACTTCCAATAATGCCAAGCGTACCACCTGGGTTTAAAATCGAGTTGTCCACTTCAGTCCCTACTTTCCTATGCTTTAAATAATTATAATCTGATTATTGAATCACTTTTAGCGTGCATTATCCTGTAACAATCATACTTGCTGACGCGCATGGTTGCAAGTTTATCACTGCTTTTTTCGGCGGGCGTTCCGGCGCTTGACCCGTTTGAGCCAGAACCCACCAGAAATATAGCGTGGCTCATAGGCAATCACAAACGCGTTGGGTGCGGCATCCTTAATCAAGCCGTATAGCCGGCGCTCATTCTTCCGCGGCGCCAATATTTCTAGCTCTAACCGCTCACCTTCTAAGCCGTAAGCGGCATGTTGTGTCACCCCAAAACCATTTTCGCGAAGCACCCCAGGTAATGACGACTTGGGATCAGGTAAAATAACTGAAATCATCGTGTAACCTAATGCCAAATGATCTTCAATCACCATACCAACATACACCCCGACACCGTAGCCTAACGCATATACGACTAAGTTAATCGGATTATGCAGCCGATCCAAGACAAGCGACAATCCTAACACGTAAATCGTAATCTCAATCACACTCGCAAATGCCGCAAAATACCGGTACCCACGCATTACGAGTAGAAAACGGACAGTATTTAACGTAATGTAAGCAAAGTTGATAGCAAAAATAAGGACGAGCATCCCAATGTCAACGTGCATCACAATCCCCGCTTTCTTAGCTTAATCCTAGTCCTCCGAAGCAAAGTGTACCCGATCACCATCAAATGACGTAATCTGGGCTAATGATTCCAATCGGACACCTCGATCAGCAATCAATTGATGACCAGTTTGGAAGACCTTTTCAATCACGATCCCGACCCCAGCGATTTTGACGTGGGCCTTGTCACAAATCTCAAACATCCCTTGAACCGCTTGACCATTGGCTAAGAAGTCATCAATTAACAAGACTTGATCATCCGCCTGTAAGAACTTCTTCGCAATCGAGATATGGTTAGACGTCTTCTTAGTGTAAGAATACACTTCGGCGGTATACAAATCATCAATTAACGTCACCGATTTGTGCTTACGCGCAAACACGACGGGCACGTGCATAGCTAACCCAGCCATGACTGCCGGCGCAATTCCTGATGATTCCACCGTCAAGATTTTAGTCACACCAGCATCTTGAAATAAGTGGGCAAATTCCGTTCCCATGGCAAACATCAAGTCAGGATCAACTTGATGATTCAAAAAGCCATCCACTTTCAATACTTCACCGGGAAGCACCCGACCATCTTTCAAAATACGTTCTTCAAGTTCTCGCATAGTACCCTCCTAGAATTATAACCGACATTAAAATACTGCAATTAGTTTGATTACTTTCTATCATACCGTTGTAAGTCATATTTTTGAATAATATTAATTAATTTTTGTGCATAACTTGGATCAGTCGCATAGCCAGCCGTCTGTAATGCTTGGGCGGCCGTCTGATAATCAGTGGCTTTAATAACTGCGGCGTAGTGCTGGGAATCCCAGGTTGTCCCGTAAGCCAACTTTTTCGCATGATCGACAAGCGACGCGTGCCAACTATCGTAGACTGCAAAGCGGCGCTTGACTGTGTGATAGGCGCCATCATAATATTCTTGTGTCGTCATCAATCGTCCTGATGCGGACTTAACGCCAAACAAATTGTTGTTTTCAGTCGCATTAGTGCTTTGACCCCAATCTGATTCTAGAATTGCTTGACTCAGTGTGATGCTCGCCAAGACATGATATTGTTGGTCGAGTTGTTGAGCAGCCGGGACTAATTTCTTAATAAACGCAGTATGCGTCGTCGTTGGTGTGGTCGTCGTCACTTGTGATTTAGCCGCCCAATTATGCTGAATATACCAGACCATACCAACCATTGCCGTAATGACTAATAAGATATTGACCCATTGGAGGCGGCCCTTTTTAACAAATAATTGTGACCGCTGCTTTCGACGCGGTCGCCGACGTTTAACTGCCACGTTACGCCCCCCTTTCTAGTAATCCCATTACATCCTGTGCTTGTTCATCTGTGCCATACATCCTGCTGAACACTAAATAATAGCTGACTCAGCACCGATCACACTCTATTTTACCGACTTCTGAATTAATTTTACATGATTATCCAGCGCCAATTCTTTATTTTTTTGCTAAAATGTAAGTGTTCACATTCGATTAATTCTAGGAGGAATCTTTTAATGTCGAAAACTTATCGCTGGGCCATCGTCGGCCTTGGTAACATCGCACACAGTTTCGTTAAATATTTCAATCAGCCTGATGGGGAGATTTACGCTGTTTGTTCGCGTTCGCAGGAAAAAGCAAGTGCCTTTGCGGCCGAGCACAATATTCCTAAAGCCTATGGCAATTTAGCCGATTTACTGGCTGACGAACAAGTTGACATCGTTTACGTTGCAACACCGCATAACTATCACATTGACACAATTTTGCCCGCCTTACGCGCTGGTAAACACGTGTTCAGTGAAAAAGCAATCACCATGTCTAGTAACCAGCTCGCCGTTGCCAAAGAAGTCGCGGCTAGCAATCACTTGATCCTAGCAGAAGCGATGACGCTCTACCATATGCCACTATATGAGAAACTCCATGATTTCGCTGCCGAACGTCATCTGGGTGATTTAAAGATGATTCAAGCTAGTTTTGGGAGCTTTAAAGAACCTGATCCCACTAATCGCTTCTTTAATCCCGACTTGGCCGGTGGTGCTCTGCTGGACATCGGCGTTTACGCCCTTGCCTTCGTTGAAGAATTCTTGACTGCTACGCCATACATTACTGGGACGACCATGCACCGATTCAGTAGTGGCGTCGACGAGTCCTCAACAATCACGTTACGAAATGCCAACGATGAACTGGCAACCATCGCCTTAACTTTCCGAGCCAAGATGCCTAAGCGGGGAATTGTAGCGTACGAAAATGGCTACTTTACCGTTGATACTTACCCACGTGCTGACAGTGCCACTTTCACGGATAATGCGGGATACACTGAGACAATTACGGCTGGTGACAGCACTAACGCCATGAATTATGAAATTGCTGATATGCAAAAAATGGTTGCTGGCAAACTTCACAATACAAGTCTTGCCAAAACAACCGACGTCATGGATGTCATGACCGCCGCTCGCGCGCAGTGGGATTACCGCTATCCCTTTGAAGACTAGTTCCTAACTTTATTTAAAAGCAGCCTGAATACCGTGCGATGCCACGATTTTCAGGCTGCTTTTTGCAGTGTTTTAGGATTGCTAGTACGCAATATTGTTAAGATTAATATTGCAACTACTTTAAATTAAAACGCACTCATCAAGAAATTAATTAAAAATCAAGCCCAAGCCCATAAAGACAATAAAAGAAAGACAGATCAACGTTGCATTTTTGATTGAAATCGTGAAGGTCTCGCGTTTGACTTGCCTGTGCATGAAAACCCGCGTATTTTTCCAGACCGGAATGATACTGATCAACGTCAATAGACTCATTTTGGGGAGTACCCCCATGAAAACGGCCATCACCAAACAAGCGTATCCGGCCACGTAACTCCAGGCAAACACTTGGAGCATTACTGGTTTACCAAGATAATACAAAATCGTATGCCGGCCCAGCGCAATGTCTTCATCCATATCACAAATATTATTAGCTAACATAATGTTGGAAATTGCAAAAATCGCCAAGCCTGAAGCAATCAAAACAACAAGTGTTGACTGCCACGTAATAGCAGCTGTGTCATAAGTATTAATAAAAACGGCAATCCAAAAAATCATGAAACCCATCGTAAAACCAGAGAAGAACTCACCGAATGGGCCTTGTGAAATCGGCTTGGGACCGCCGGCGTAAAAGTAACCAACCGCATATGAATACAAGCCCATCCATAATAATGGCAACCCTGTTTGGGTCACTAACCATAGCCCGATAATTAGGGAAATTCCTGCTAGCCCAAATGTAATCGTTCGTGCCTGGCCAATGGAGATTTGATTGACACCGACCACGTTAGTTTCCTGCAAAAACTCTTGGTTGTCGTCATTACGAGGCGCGTGTAGAAAATCTTGATAATTATCATTCGCATTAGTCGCCATGTGGAAAAGTGACGAGGCAATAAAAAATAGCAATAAATACCCAAGATGCAACTGATGATAATTATAATAAGCGTACATACTCCCCAAAACGAACGGTAACACGCTCGCAATCAATGATTTAATTTCAACAAATTCAAGAAATACTTTTGGCTTCAATGATTTACACCATCCTTTTGTTTGACAACCTTACTAGTTATTTGTACCTTTAATATAGATTGTATTTTAGAATGTGACTGGCTGCAAGTGTTGGCGTCAAAACGCCCCGGAGCCATCTCAAAAAAACGGGGGATCTCATCATGATGCAAACCATTTGGCAACCAGAAAGCCTGATCGCACAAGAATTAGCAGCTTTAAAGCCCTACCTAGCTACCAACGTAAAAATTAATAATGCGGCCATTAACGACCGGGTTCACGACTTACTCGCAGCGGGTGGCAAGTTTTTGCGTCCTGGCTTCTTTTACTTATTCAGTCAGTTTGGGCCGGACCATGACACGACTCGTTTACGAGCCGGTGCTGCAGCTATGGAGTTACTGCATGTGGCTACCTTGATCCACGATGATGTGATTGATGAGTCACCCGAACGGCGCCACGTCACGACGATTCACCAAGATTATGGTCAACGCAACGCCATCTATGCTGGTGACTTGCTATTCACTTGCTATTTCGATCAGGTTTTAATTGCTGCTAAAAGTGCTGACGACATCAAGGTTAATACCGCCGCCATGCGGTCAATCCTCCAAGGTGAGCTTGACCAGATGGCACATAACTTCGATCCAACAACGACGGTTGATGACTACTTAACGATTGCTCGTGGTAAAACGGCCCGTTTATTCAGCCTGAGCTGTGAACAAGGGGCGCACTTTGCCGGGGCCCCCGCAAACGTTGTTAAATTAGCACAACAAATTGGCGAACGCATGGGACTAGCCTATCAAATGCTTGACGACGTCCTCGATTATGCCGGTGATGAGGCCTTAACTCAAAAGCCAGTCCTTAATGATCTCCGTGATGGTGTTTATTCATTGCCCCTGATCTACGCCCTAACTACGGCGCCGCAATTAGCAGTGCAGCTACCACAATCAGGACATGACATCAGTAACGAACAGTTGCTTACCATTCGCGATCAGGTCATTGCGCTAGGCGGAGTCACGCAGGCCCAACAGTTAGCTACCCACTATACAAAAACTGCCCTTAACTTAATTGACCAACTACCAACCGGTGAAACGCAGCAAACCTTACGACGGTTGGTCACAGAATTGCTAGTTCGTAACCATTGATTTCGATTACTTTAGTAACAAAACCAGACTAATATCGAGTCTAGATCAAAACTAATTGTGCGCAGTTTCTTAAAAGACTTCTCAAGAAACTGCGCACAATTTTTCTATCAAGATGGTCGAAACGTACACCAAAAGGTTGGTTATTCCGCTGAAACCCATCGTTCATTTAAAAGCGTTACTGATTAATCCACAAGTCTCCAACTAGGATGAGCAACTGAAGTGGTTGGCCGACTAGCAGATACCGTAAAATCAATGGCGTCAGTTAAAACCTGCTCAAAATTAGGCTGTACGAAGGTTAGTCTCACCTGAGCCGTCCCCACACCAGTTGCTGTAACCGAGCCATCACGACTAACGGAAATAACCGCATCATTGGTGCCTTGAAAGCTCCAATGACCACCGCGAGTATTTGGCAGTAACGTCATCGCAGCTACCTGGACCCGTTCGCCAACGTTTAACCGCTGCTTAACATCATACCTAATTTCACTAGCCTTGAACGCATCCTCAGGAATATCACTATACTGGTCATCCGTATTACGAATATATTGGGCTGGGTTACCACCAATGATGACAGAACCGTCAGGAAATGATTTTGTCACTACGGCCCCCGCACCGACAATTGTTTTATTGCCTAATTCAATACCGCCCATAATAGTGCCGCCAGCCCCAATCCAACAGTCCGCTCCAATCTTAATTGGTCTAGTCTTAACCTTTCCCAACGATCGGCTTCCAGCATGTAATGGATGATAAATCGTAATCAGTTGGCAATGTGGCCCGATTAAAGTCCGCTCACCAATTTCAATTCGACCTTGATCCATTAAATCACAGTCGTAATTAATCATCGCTCCCCTACCAAGTTACGTATGCTGACCGGTCGCCACTTTAATTGGTAAAAATATCATGTTGGACTTATCCGCTTTACCAAATAGCTGTTGCTTAATTTCAAGTGCGTCGCATCACCATAATTTAATTGATAATTCAATTTACTAGCGGTCCGCATCAAGTCATTAACATCGGGATCGACAATATCATACCAACCACCATTTTCCATCGTTCTAACTGCCCCTGAGTCTTTCATACTATCGGTCCCGTTCCTTTTGATTCCATCAATTGTTTGCCTGTTTAAAATGCAAACAATCTCGCAAATTCAATTGTGACATCCTAATCATACAAAGCTAGCCAACCAATTGGAATCCCAAGTTAGCTTTGTTGCGCCTTAAAAGATGCCCACTGCTAACTATCCACACTGTTAGCATCCGACTTTATTTGGATGGTAGCGATTGGCTAGTTAAAAATAGTTACCATCCCCTGAGTATAAATAGTATTATAGTATCTGTATAAAGTTTGTAATAACGGGGTATGCTTTTTATTCAGGAGGGGTTTTATGAAAAAGATGGTTAACCGATTGCTGGGGGTCGCACTGGTGGTGGCGTCAATTACGATGTTGAGTTCAGTCTCGGCGACCGCCAATACTTACTATCACCGTACGCCAACTAAAGCCACGGCCAAAAAGACTTACTATACGACCGATACTAAGTCGCATACGTTTAGGGCCAATGGTCATTATAATCGCTGGACGTTTAAAGCTAATCATGACTTAAAAAATTATCGCAACACGGTCTGGACAACGACGCAACAAACTGACATTACCATGCATGGTAAAAAGGTACGCTACTACTGGGTTCATAACAGTAAGAACGGCGCTACCGGTTGGATTTGGAGCGGCTACTTAAAGCCTACCAAGCCTAAATCAGCCCCATCGATCGCCACGCTCGTCTCCAGAATGAAAGTCGCTAAAAAAGCGCAACAAATCGTTACGGTCATTCAAAATGGCTCGTCCGCTGCGACTCTCAAATTGTGGCAAAAAAACAGGACTGGTTGGAAAAACACATTAACATCGACTAGTCGCATTGGCGCTGCTGGGATTGGTAACTCACATGAAGGTAGTAGTACGACTCCGAAAGGCGTTTACCATTTAAGCTTTGCATTTGGCAAGGCTGCCAGTGCCCGAACTAGCGGCATGCCCTACCGCCAGATCAAGTCTAATTCATACTGGATTGAAGATCTGCACGATCGGCAGTACAATACTTGGCAAAACCGCAAATGGGCTAATAATAAGAACGAGCATTTGATCAACTACACCAAAGCTGCACCACACAATCAGTATCAGTTAGCTATCGTCATGGATAATCACGGCCAGCGGAATGGCTCCGGCTTCTTTATTCACGTTAAGAACCAATGGGCGACAGCCGGATGCGTTTCGATTAATTACAATGACGTCCGGACGTTACTCAGCCGCTTAGGCACTAAGGCTTACATTGTAGACGTTCAAAATCAGTCTCAATTAAGAAATTACTAGCGAGTAGGACAAAAGGTGGTCTGCTTGCGAGCATTAACGTAAATTCGGCGATTATTCCTGGGCTTGGACCAGTCACCGAATTTGAGTTAAGCGGAGCAAGCCACCTTTTGGCGCACATTTCGACCAGCTTGACAGAAAAATTGGGTTCAGTTTATTGAGAAGCAGTCTTTTCTTAAGAGACTGAACACTTTTAGTTGTGTCCCAATCTCGTGTACTAAAAAGGACTTGGCAGTAACTGCCAAGTCCTTTACTAGTTCGTTTGAAATTAAGGTATGCCCTCCACGCTTGTGCTAGTGCTTATTCACAACGATAGTCTAACTACTCAAAATCGTCATGGCCCTGATCTAAATCATAAAGGCGTTTAAATCGTGGCGCACTCGCATACAACTCGCTCGGCGTGCCGGCCATATCAAACTTGCCGTCTTCCAGGAAGCGCACCTGATCAACATGGTTAACACCTGCCAAATGATGCGTGACCCACAGAATCGTCTTATCGTGCAATACTCGGAACACCGTTGTGAGCAGATGGGCCTCAGTAATCGGATCAAGACTAACGGTTGGTTCATCCAAAATAATGATTGGCGCATCTTGCAATAGGATTCGGGCCAACGCTAACCGTTGCCGCTCACCACCAGAGAAACGCGCGCCGCCTTCTTCCACGACCGTCTCGTAACCATCAGATAGTGTCGTAATCAACGGTTCCAATTCAACAGCTTTCAGCGCAGCTTTAACTTGTTCATCCGTCGCCTGTAAGTTGCCCATCCGCACATTATTCATAATGGTCGTATTGAACAAGTATGGCTGTTGATCTAAGACACCAAACAACTGTGCTCGCTGATTTTGTAATCGTGCAACCGGGACATCGTTCAATTGAACCGTTCCGGTATCCGGTGTCAAGTCACCTAAAATCAATTTGAGCAAAGTACTCTTACCTGTTCCGGAAGGGCCTAACAGTGCTAACTTCTCACCAGCTTTTAAAGTCAGATTCAAGCCATCAAAAATTGAGTGGCCTCCCTCCGCGTATTTAAAATCAAGATCAGCAATCCGCAAAACTTGAAACGGTTCCGTTAAGACCGTCTGATCATGAGCATCTTCAGGTGTCGTATCTAACGCATTCACCCGTTTGATTGACCGTTGATAGCTTGGCCATTCGCTAACACCCTGACTAACAGACTGCATTGCATCAACTAATGGAAAGACGGAAAGGACAAAAGCTGCAATCCAATTAGAACTAGCTGCATTCGTCGTCCAGTAAAAACTACTCCAGACCAGTAGCGCTAAGCAGATCACGCCAAAGATGATTTGAATCGTAAAGTCACGCCACCACTGAAAGCGATGGTCTTGCTTACGTAATGCTGCAATGGCTTCGATCGGTTTAGTCTGCCGTTCATAAAAATCAGTTTGTCGGCCCGCTATCAACCAATCACCCAGTCCCATGACTGAATCTGTCAACTGGGTATAAAAGCCCTGTTGAATTTGGCGACTACGCGATTCACGAGCCCCATTCAATAGAACTGACCACAGTGGCATCACCACAACGACCAACCCTAACATTAATAACATCAGTAACCCGAACCACCAACTGAAATAACCGAGACCAATCACAATAATTACCGTCATGAGCCACGCGATTACGGTTGGAAAAACGGTTCGTAAATACAAATTCTCAATATGGTCAATGTCATCAGCTAAAATACTGAGAACATCGCCAGTCTGGAAATTCTGACGGATTGCCACCGCATGCTTGGCAACCGCTTGATACAATTTCTTTCGAAAATCCGACACGATCCGTAATACCCAATTGTGACTAGTAATTCGTTCCGCATAACGAAACGCGGGCCGACCAATCCCAAACGCCCTTGTCAGGACGATTGGAACATAGATCATCAGAATATTATATGGGTGCCGTGCGGCCTTACTGATTAAATATCCAGAGTTGAACATCAACGCTGAACCACAGAAAAAAGTCATTAAGCCTAAGAATAAGGTCAATGCTAACAGCTTTTTATACTTCCGCAAATACGGCATGACCCAAGTATCATTTTTAAAAGTTGCTAAAAAATTCTTCATTAGATCGCACCTACCATTTCATCACGTAACCGGACATACGCCCCGTCATGAGCGGCTAATTCTGCCGGTGTGCCTTGTTCGACGATTTGACCATGGCCCATCACCAACACGTAATCCATCTGATTGATCCAGTGTAATCGGTGGGTCGCAAAGAAGACTAAGTGGTCATCGAGGACCGGCAAAATCGTCGTTTTCAATTCTGCCTCAGTCCCAATATCTAAGTGAGCCGTGGGTTCGTCGAATAATAGGATACGTCGTGAACTATCAAGGAAAGCCCGAGCTAAAGCAATGCGCTGCGCCTGACCACCACTCACGCCCCGTGAGCCCTCACCAATCGGTGTATCCAAGCCCGCCGGTAATGTCGCAATCCACGCGCTCAATCCCGCTTTTTCAGCAGCTTGCTCAATGGCGACACGCGAGGCAGCTGGTTGGTAAAAGGCCAAATTTTCAGCCAAAGTCGCGTGAAATAAATAAGGATTTTGTGGAATATAGAAGAAACTCTGTTGCCAAGCATCCTGACTTAAATGGGCCACTGTTTGACCGTTCACTTGAATTTGACCCTGCTTAGCAACTGGTGTCAAAAAACCACCTAACAAGTTGATCAACGTGGACTTACCAGACCCTGAAGAACCAATAATGCCAATTCGTTGATAACCTTGTACATCAATATTAATGTGTTGCAAGGCTAGCTGCTTATTATCATAACTAAAATCAACATCGTGTAAACTTAACGTACTATCAGCGTGCCATTCAACTGGCTTAGTTCCTAGTTGCTGACGCTCAGTCGGAACTGGCAACGCCAACATTTTTTGGACATCGGCGAAAGCATTCTTACCGTTCAACGTCGCGTGATAATCGTTAGCAAATGTCCGCAACGGTAAGAAATAGTCTGGGGACAAAACTAAAATAACTAGTGCTGGTAGTAACGTAATTGTACCGTTGATGAGACCAAATCCTAAAAATACGGCCACCACCGCAATCGATAACGTCGTAAAGAAATCCAAGGCAAACGTCGACAACATGGCGATTTTAATCACTGCCAGCGTTTGTTTACGATACCCCTCACTGACTTGATACACATTATCAGCATACCGCTTACTCAAGCCCAACTGCTTTAAAGTCGGTAAACCACGTAGCGTGTCAACAAAGTGGTTTGACATGCGCTGATAACCAACGTATTGCTTATCAGCCTTTGCTTGGGCGGCGTAGCCTAAAATAATCATGAATAAAATAATTAATGGAAAAATAGCTAGTAGAAAAAGGGCCTCGCGCCAACGTAACCACGCAATATAAATCAAAATGATCCACGGAATAATCATCATATCAATCACTTTGATGACAACTAACATCAAGTACGTCTGAACTTTATCGATACCTTCAAGTGCCGTTGTAACGACATTACCGGTCCCAGTCTTAGCCACGTACCCAGGACCTAGTCGGTAGAGCTTCTGCATAACTTGGCGCCGCAAATCGCCGGTCGTCCGTTCAACTAGCGGATACATGACGCGGTTTTTAACGACAACTAATAATTGTCGCCCTACCCAGGCTAGTGCAAACCATAACATTGGCCGACTGATCGACGCCAGTGAATGCAAATGCCACAGACCAACAATGGCCACCGATAGATAGTAAGCTTGAAAGACAATACAGACACCTTCAATGATTGCTAACAATCCTAGAATGACCGCTGCACGGCGCATACCTGGTAGTTTAAATAACGCTGGATCAAACACATCCGATCCCTCCCTGCTTAAAATGAACGGGGTCGCACCTTGGCACTTAGCCAAGGTCGCGACCCCGTTGGTGCTGTTGAGTTAATTGTACCACCGCACCTATAATACTGTCGTCATCAGCATTTAAATTACGATGCCAATCGTTTGTAGAAGACCCAATAACTCCAAATAAAGTAAATCAACATAATCGGTAATACCGACAATGAGATGACTGTCATCAGGTGTAATGTGTACGGCGAGTTAGACGCATCTTTAATGAGAATGCTGTAAGCCGAATTATTGGCAACCATTACTCGTGGGAATAATCCATTGAACAATAGGACTACTACGTCAATTAACGACAACCCACTACTGATAAATGACAACCACTCGTGGTTACCATAGACACCCCAAGTTGCTAATACCGTTAAGGCTACCAATGCCACTACTAAAATCGTCGTTGAAATTGGCTTTTTGGTAAAGAAATCAGTATTGAAGTACAGGAGAATCGCAAAGACGACTTCACCAGCAAATAAAACCCAATACAATGGTTTGGCCCATTGAAGTGCTCGTTCACGCAGCGTACCGGTTGTCTTCAAGCGAATAAAGTTCAATCCGTGCAAGTAACACAGTAACGTCACCGCAACCCCACCGACAATTGAGAACAGGTTCACATAATCGGTAAAATGCGCGGTCATATCGCCATTAGCATTGATTGGCATGCCCTTGACCAGCGCGGTAAACATCATGCCAAATAGGAAGGCGGCAAAGAAACTGCCTAAAGCAGCGGCCCATTCCCAGAAATTACGACCAGCGTCACTTTCCATCCGGCTCCGGAATTCAAATGACACGCCTCGCATAATAAGCGCGACTAAAATTAATAACAAAATGAGATAGAAACCTGAGAATAAGGAAGCATACCACATTGGGAACGAAGCGAACATCGCCCCACCAGCAGTAATTAACCACACTTCATTGGCATCCCAATGTGGACCGATTGTATGAATCACAACATCGCGCTCAGCGCGCGTCTGGGCTAAACTCTTAATGGTCATGCCGACCCCAAAGTCAAAGCCTTCAAGGAAGAAGAAACCACTGAATAGAACGCCCACCAGAATAAACCATAAAAATTGTAGATTACTCATGACTGAACGCCTCCTTACCATAAGGATCGTACGGTGCGTCATCACTAGCTTGTAGTAAATCGTCAGGGCCTTGATGTAAGGCACGCCGTGATAACACGATCATCACAATGCCTAAGCCACTGAACAAGCAGAAGTACACGATATTAGAAATCAATAACGAGGCCACACTAACATTTGGTGAGACGGCATCCGCAATCGTCAACAGGCCATAGACAACCCATGGATAACGACCTAATTCAGTAATTAACCACCCGGCCGTGTTGGCAGCGAATGGTAAGAACGTACAGATGCCAAGAATCCATAGGAACCAACGTTGTCGTTCAATCAGCGTTGACTTAGCGCGATTGAAGTACAAACCAATAATGGCAATGAGGGCAAAAAGCCCACCGGCCACAGTCATCACCCGGAAGCTCCAGAAGAGTGTCTTGGTTGGAACATAGTAATTCATATCCTTGCCAAATTTCTTATCATACTTGGCATGTAATTCTTTATTAAGGGTATTTTGTCCCTTAACGTTACCGGACAATTTATGATAACTTAAAATGTCTAACACATACGGGATTTCAATTGACCAGTTGGCCTTATGATTCTTGGTATCCATCCCTTCAATAACTGCCCACGAAGCTGGCGAACCAGAATCTTTGTACAAGCCTTCAGTCGCAGCAAACTTCATCGGCTGTTCTTTAATGATATAGCGGGTTTGTAAATCCCCCATCCCAATTACACCGATGGACGCAATCAAACCAACAATCAAACTAACTTTAATTGATTTGCGGAAAAAGGTGACGTTTTTCTTCTTGAGTAATGCAAACGCCGCCATCCCAGCAACCACAAATGAGCCAGTCACAAAGGCCCCGAACAACACGTGCGGTAATTCGTACCAGAGCTGTTCGTTCTTAATAACTGCCGAAAAACTAGTCATTTGTGCCCGACCAGTCTTGGTATTGATCATAAAACCAACTGGATTTTGCATGAAACTGTTCGCTGCTAAAATCCACATCGCGGAAA
>OMJG01000816.1_pt1 | contig 20957 bp, 19 predicted proteins | sample 1646431 | NCBI WGS metagenome assembly OMJG01 (sample SAMN03771674, study PRJEB25209) | food metagenome | isolation source: Cotija cheese | place: Mexico:Jalisco,Michoacan | collected 2011-12-12
AATGGTGGGACTGGAGCCGCGAAGAGCTGGAAGAACGCTATGAAGACCTCAAACTGCCGATTGAAGACTTTGTTGAGAAATATTATTAAGTCAAAATCACTCTTTTCCCATTTATATAGGGAAAAGAGTGATTTTATTTGAGTATCTAATTTTGCACTTTTTTTCTAGATGTAAAACTGATGCTTTTTAATTTGCCAAAAAGAATTATGTTTGATAAAACGAAGGCTAGAATGAACGTTATAATTCTAAAAATAAACCTTGATACAAAAAGCTGTTCCACTAATGAACAGCTTTTTGATGATACTGCTTTAAGATCCACCAAGTACCGAAAATCAAATTCCAGGCTGTCATCGTATAAACAGATAGTCGTTCGAACACTGCCGGGTATCCAAAATCATTGGTCAGCATAATGACCAATGCAATCAACCCAATATTGCCTAACAACATCGCGATTCCTTTGATCAATGCAGAAATCTGGTGATTTCGAAGTACAAATCCAAAAAGAATCAGCGTAACGTTGCCGCCAATAATCGCCATACCAGCTCCTAAAATATGCATGCTGGCATAATCGTAAGATTCGCCGGGAAAAAGACTGACGAGCATATTTCCTATTCCTTGAATAACCGCAAATAAAATCAGCAGCCATCTTACCCGCTTTTTTAAAAGGGGTAACATACAAACATAAGCACTCGCCGATAATAATCCGTATAGTATAAATCCCGTATTCATTACAAATGCAAGCGGTGAATAGACTGATCGGTCATCTATTGTCATTCGTTCCGATACACCGAGGTCACTGATATAATGATAAGCGTAACCGTAGTCTGGATCGATCCAGGCACTTGCAGCGTTTGCTTCTGCTGCCAAATAAACAAAAGACGCGGCAATAAAGAAAACCGCTCCTGCCAGTAGTCTTTTAGAGTGATCTTTACTCAATCTTTTTCTCCTTTACCTTGTAAAATGGGCTGCAATCAATTGACTGACCTGTTCGGGAGCTTCATGCTGTACCCAGTGCGTTGCTTCCCCGAGCAGTCTGCCTCGACCATCAGCACAGTATTCCAGACTTTTAGCCGCAAGTTCTTTCCCTAAAAACTGATCTTTCATTCCCCAGATAATATAAGTCGGTACAACGACCCTTGAAGCACCGTCTAAATCCATTAAACTGGTTACGTTAGCCCGGTACCAGTTGATCATAGACTCCATAGCATTGGGCTGCGACCAGGCCTTTTGGTACTGCTCTAAGTCTTCTTGACTGAATGTTCCTTCTCGACTGGTGCTTTTCAGTGCTTGAGCAGCATATTCCCAATCAGAATGACTGATTAGTTCTTCAGGAATCTCTCGCAGCTGGAAAAATAGAATGTACGAACTCTTCAGTAATTGTGAAGGATGCTTCATTACATGACTGCTCATAGCTGATTGATGCGGAGCATTTAAAATGACCAGCTTCTCAATCAGCTCCGGATAGTCTCCTGCTGCTTTCCACGCTACAATGCCGCCCCAGTCGTGACCAACAAGGTATACTTTTTCTCGCCCTGACTGACGGATCAGTCCAACAATATCTTTCACCAACAGGTTGATTTTATAATCTTTGACTTCTTCTGGCTTATCACTCAAATTATATCCGCGCTGATCCGGTGCCCATACTCGAAATCCTCTGCCTGCTAAATCTTTCATTTGTCGATGCCATCCATACCAGAATTCTGGAAATCCATGGAGTAAAATCACTAGTTTGCCATCTTTCGGACCTTGCTTAGCTACATGCAGTGTGATTCCATTTGTTTTCATATAATCATGTTCAATTGCATCCATTTCCATTCTCCTTTTCTGTGATCATGCAAAGGCCGGTTTATTTTATGATAATACGATCATCGTGTAAGTTAATTCTACACCAACCCACCCCTTACTGCCCAATAACAAGAATGATTTCTATAACATTTGTCCAAATAAGCAAAAACCAGGATGAAAATCAGCCGATTCCTCATCCTGGTTCACATGATTTCCTCTATAGAAAATCCCTTCTTTTGTTATATGTTTAAACGTCATACCCTTGCAATTTTGCAATGACATTCATATCTTTATCTCCTCGTCCGGAAATATTGACAATGATTACTTGGTCCTGCGATAAGGCTGGCGCTAATTTCAGTAAATGTGCTACTGCATGAGAACTCTCAATAGCAGGTATGATCCCTTCCATTTTCGATAATTCTAAAAAGGCTTGAATGGCTTCTTCATCTGTTGCGGACACGTATTCTGCTCGTTTGATATCTTTTAGATAAGCATGTTCCGGTCCAACGCCCGGATAATCTAAGCCTGGTGAAATAGAGTAGACCGGCATAATTTGTTCTTGGTCATCTTTCAGCACAATCGTCTTCATACCATGAACTACCCCTACTGAACCTTTTGTAATCGTTGCAGCATGTTCTGTAGTTTCTAATCCTTTCCCTGCTGCTTCTACACCAATCAACTTCACTTCTTGGTCTTCTACAAACGGGTAAAAGATCCCCATGGCGTTACTTCCGCCGCCGACACAGGCTATTACATAATCCGGAAGACGGCCTTCTTTTTCTAAAATCTGTCTTCTGGCTTCATCTCCAATCACTCTTTGGAAATCTCTGACCATCGTCGGATAAGGATGCGGTCCTACCACTGAACCTACGACATAAAAAGTATCCTCAAGTGTTTCAACCCAATTCTCAAATGCAGCATCTACTGCTTCACTGAGCGTCCGCTGACCATGAGTTGCTGCAGTTACTTTAGCACCCAGCACTCTCATACGGAAAACATTCAACGCTTGTCGTTCCATGTCTTCTTCACCCATAAAAATCTCGCATTCCATCTGGAACATCGCTGCCACTGTCGCTGTAGCCACACCATGCTGCCCTGCTCCTGTCTCAGCTATGATCCGTTTTTTCCCCATTCGTCTAGCTAATAGAATTTGGCCGATCACATTATTGAGTTTATGCGCACCCGTATGGTTCAAATCTTCTCTTTTTAAGTAAATTTTAGCTCCGCCCAGCTTTTCGGTCAGGCCTTTTGCATAAAACAACGGCGTTTCGCGCCCGCTGTAATCTTTCAGATAATGCTGGTATTCTTTCATGAAGCTTTCGTCTTTTCTAGCTTCATCGTACGCTGTTTCCAATTCCTTTAATGCGGCCTGAATAGGTTCCGGAACGAACTGACCACCGAACGATCCAAAGTTTTCTTTTGTCATTTTACTGCACCCTTTCTTGATTTGGTTGTTGTTTTTGCTGTTTGCTTTAACAACTTTCTATGCTGTGTCCTTCCTTTAAAGATGGCTTCGGAATATCTTTAGACGACAAAAAGAGCCACTTCATCCACTAACAATGGGACGAAGTGACTCGCGGTGCCACCCATATTAAATATACATACAGAACATATTGGGAAATTTTTAATTGCCTTAAAATCAAAAAAAACACCCAGTCCTATTAGGACGAGTGTCTACCCGTTATGCCACTAAATGTAAATTTATCTCTTTTCAGATACGGGCATACACTGCCGATATCCTATCCCTTTTAACGGCGGGCCTCCGGAGTATGCTAATCTCGTCGCACCTCGTCTTACAGATCCATTCAATACATGCTTTATATCCGGCTTGCACTGCCCCGAACTCGCTTCAATAAAGTGGATATACCTACTCTTTCTGCTCATAGACTTTTACAATACTATTCGTCTGTCTAAACGATATTCCGATTGAAAACATCATACTATCCAAGCCTAAAAAAAGCAAACAAAAACATAGTAAACATCCTAAAAAGTCTCATTTTAACAAAAAATATAAAATTAGAGATAATTTAAATTTAATTCAACAATTAAATTATTTAAACATGAACTGAATGCAACAGCTAAGCAAGTTGTCGGCAACATCAACTTGAATTTGCTTAAAAGAATCATAAAGTTCGGCAGAAGAAAATTATAGAGTCGAGTTCTCTTACTTGCATGCTCCGACCATTTTTCATAAAGTGTAAATATACAAAAACGCTAAGAAAGGATGGATAGACGATGAGTCAAAAATTTGATCAACTAAAACAACAGATTCAAAATGTAGACAAAGACAAAGTCGGACAGTTGGTAAACGAGGTTAAACAAGCTCATTCAGATGGAAAAATCGATAAGAATGAACGGGATGAACTAATCAATACAGCTAAACAATCCTTCAGCGGTATTGATTTAGGCGGGCTTGGCGGTTTCGGCAAGAAGTAAGAAGTTAATTTATATTATTAATCAGATAGCTGCACCCTGTCAAAATGGGGTGCAGCTGTTTTACGTTAAATAATATCAGCTATAAGGCTTGGGACTAATAATTTTCTCTATGATCTCGGCCAATTCTTTGTACGTTTGTTTCTGTCCAGTTTCATACCAAGTCTTAAATGTTCCGATCACGCCTCGGATCAGAAAAGCCGAAACTAACCGATGGTAATCTGCATCTACCTGCGGAAAGGCACTCTGCAGAATATTTCTTGAATGATAATCGATCCAGCCGTCAATTCGAGAAGAAAACGACCGGCTTCCGTTTGGTCCTAATAATATATAAATAATCTCTCTCTTTTCTGTCAGACCTTCAAACAGCACTTCTAATAATGATCCCTCTGTTGTACTATGCCCTTCCTTATCGAACTGATCAAATACACTTTCCAGTTCTTGAAAAACATCATCTTCAATCTCATACAGCAGATCATATATGTCTGAATAGTGAAAATAAAAAGTTCCTCTATTGACTTCTGCCCGTTCTGTCAGCTCCTTTACTTTGACTTGATGAATGGATTGATCTTTCAAAAGATCAATGAGAGTCTGCTTCAAAATTCTTTTAGTTTTTTGAACACTGCGGTTTTTTTTCATGATGGCGCTCCCACTTTCAACACTTCTATTCATTCTGTATAAATTCCAACAATCTGTCTCAATATGTGAATTGTACTTTTTTATTTCCTTATTATAATGAACAGTAGTTTAAATTTGAACAGTTGTCAAATGAATGGGAGAGAAACAGAACATGTTGAAAGAACGTATTTTTAGAACCATTGTCTATCACCGAAAAGTCATCGTCTTTGTATTTGCTTTTCTGGGAATTTTGGCCGCTTTTTCAGCCCCTTTTGTAGGAGTTAATCACGATATGGTAGATTACCTGCCCAGCTCTTCTCCTTCAACCCAAGCTATTCATACGATGGAAGAGGAATTTCCTCAGCAGCCTTCAACGATTCGTCTCATGACTGAAAAGATCGGCTTGAACGAAGCAGAAGAAATGAAAGCTGAACTAGCGGCATTAGATAACGTATCTTCGGTGGAATGGCTCGACGACGTAGAAAACATAGAAAAACCACTAGAACAAATGGATCAGACTGCCGTAGCTGATTACTATTTAAATGGGAAAGCACTCTTTACTATTTCTGTTGATACGACTGACACAACAGATCAATATACCTTGATCGAAGAGATCCGAACGATTGCTGGAGACGAAGGCCAATTAGAAGGAACGTTGGTGCAGGATTACGAACTGGATCAACACACTTCCAAAGATTTATATACCACTATAGGATTTGCCGTTCTGATCGCTTTTCTGATCTTGCTGTTCTTTACATCTGCTTGGATCGAACCTGTTTTGATTCTCGGAACTATAGGATTGGCTATTTTGATTAATGCCGGTACCAATATTTTTTTAGGAGAAATTTCTTTTGTTACCAGTAATGCTTTTCCCATCTTACAGTTAGGGGTTTCCATTGATTATTCAATCTTCCTGCTGCATCGCTATGAAGAATATCGAAAGGAAGGAATCGTTCAAGAAGAAGCCATGGTCAAAGCTCTTACGCAGTCTTTAGGCTCTGTTTTATCCAGTGGTTTGACGACGGTTATTGGATTTGCTGCTTTGATTCTAATGAAATTCGGGATTGGAGCTGATATGGGAATTGTTTTAGCAAAAGGGGTTATTTTAAGTTTGCTAGCGGTATTCATCTTCCTGCCGGCGATTACCCTGATGAGCGCAAATGTTTTAGAGAAGACGATACATCGCTCCTTTATCCCTTCTTTGAAACCACTGGCAAACCTAGTTTATCGAGTCCGCTATATTACTTTTCCTTTGATCATTATTTCATCTGGAATATTTTTTATGGCACAGCATCAAAATAACTTTTATTACGGCAGTTCAATGTGGCTATCCGAAAATAATACAGTCATGCAGGAAAAAGCTGCCGTTGATGAAACTTTTGGTCATACCAATGTCATGGCGCTGATGATTCCGAATAAAGATGAAGCAAAAGAAAAAGCGCTGCTGAATGACTTGTCAGACTTTGATCACCTGACAAATGTGCAAGCATATTCCAACGAAGTGGGTTGGACTGTTCCGATTCAGTACGTTCCCGAAAAAACAAGAGAGCTGCTTCAATCACCTCATTACAGCAGGATTGCCATCGAATCTGACTTGCCAGCTGAAAGCAAAGAGACCTTTGCGTTGATTGATTCAATCAACCAAAAAGCTCAAGCTCAGTTCGGCGAGGATTATTTATTGGCTGGTGATAGTGTGTCAACATACGATCTGAAAGATGTGATTAATTCAGACCAGCAGATCGTTAATGCTGCTTCTATCATAGGGATTTTGATTGTTATCTTATTTGCTTTTAAGTCACTTACTTTACCGGCAATCCTCGTATTGAGTATCCAGTCTGCTATCTGGATCAATTTGGGCTTGCCTTACTTTAGAGGCAGCACACTCTTTTACATTGCTTACCTGATTCTCAGCTCGGTTCAATTAGGTGCCACTGTTGATTATGCGGTTTTATTAACTGACCGATATCTGGAGGAGCGCCGTTTATTAAATAAGAAAGCTGCTTTATTATCTGCTATTGAAAAGTCGGGGGAAAGTATTATCGTCTCTGGTACGATTATGACAGCTGCAGGATTTTTATTCGGTGCCTTTTCGACTAATCAAGTCCCTGCCCAAATCGGATTGCTTTTAGCGCAAGGAACCATTTTATCCATGATCATAGTATTTTTTGGATTACCGATTTTTCTTTATATAGCTGATCGTTTAATTGAAAAAACATCTAAAGGACTTGAATTCAAACAGGATACTCATTAGAAAGGAAAAGTTTATAATGAAAAAACCAATTATTTACCTCAGTACTGCTGCTTTGATTGCCGGCGCACTCTCTACGCCTCTGCAAGCTTTTGCTGCAGAAGCAAATGAAGATAATTTTACAAAAGAAGAATTGATCTACACTACAATTGATCGATCTGGATCTGTTGAAGACATGTACACGACTAATGTTTTTGAAGGTTCCAATCTAAATTTAATCAAAGACTTTGGAGATTACGATGAGTTGCGTCTGTTGAACACAACACATGCAGATTTAACCTCTCCCTCAGCAGATGAGTCTGTGATTCAAACAGACGAAAATCGGGTGATTACACAAGGTAAGCTTCAAAACCGTAAATTGCCTTGGATATTTACTTTCCACTATCTGCTGGATGGAAAAGAAATAGACCCTGAAAAATCCGCTGGTCAGTCAGGCACATTGGAGGTAGAAGTCAACATTCAACCATCCGATGAGTCGGATGAGGCTTTGATGTCTTATGTTGACCATTATGCTTTACAAATCAGTACTTCAATGGACTTGGACACGCATTTTGATTTAAACAGCGAAAACGGTATTGTCAGTACAGCTGGTAATCAGCAGCAAGTTCAATGGACCGTTTTACCAGGTCAGTCAGAACCGCTTACTTTTACAGTAGACACTACCGAGTTTGCTGACTTTGACTGGTCTATTAACGGTGCTCCATTGACACTAGGGATAGATAAAGACTTATTTGACCTTTCTTCTTTTACTGAGCCCTTAGCCGATTTAGAGACGGGTATTCAGGCTGTCAATGACGGATCACAATCACTATTTTCCGGCAGCACAGAGTTGAATAGCGGCTTAGAAAGATTACTTGGCGGAAGTCAGCAAGTAACAAATGGAGCCAGCGAACTCTACTCAGGCAGCCAGGCTTTTGTTTCGGGTACCACTCAAGCATTTGCCAAAACAAAAGAACTGGAGAACGGTTTAGCAGATTTGACTGATGGCAGCAGACAGCTTCAATCAGCTGCTGGACAACTCAATCAAGGAAGTCGGCAGTTAGCAAAACAATCAGAGCCTTTCTTTGATGGACTAGCTTCAGTTGATCAGGGTGTATCAGATTTGGCTCAAGCATTATCTGACATCGAATCAGGTGCACAACAATTAACCGACCGGTCTAAATCTCTGACTGATGGGTCTGCTCGTGTTTTAGATGCACTAAAAACACTACAGGAAAAAGTCAGTCTTCTGACAGCATCATTCAATAAAGCCGCTGAGTTGGCTGATGCTTCACAGAATATTCAATCCGGTATGATTAACCTGGACATGGGGATTGAAAATATAGATCAATCTATTGAAGAATATCAAACTAAGCTTAAAACAAGTGGTCTATCTCCTTCAGACTTAGCCGATCAGAATAGAGCCGCAAAAGAACGATTAGCTGCTTTGAATGAGCAATTGACAAAACTACAACCTTTAGTTGAAGAAGGACTATTAGATGAGGCAGTACTCACTGACCTGCAAACTGCTATCAATCAAACCGAGCAATTAACTGACGCAAATACCTATTATATTGAGGGCAGCCAACAAGTTATTGAAGGTATTAAAGGAGTAGTCCAACCCGAGGGGGACCTGAAAGCCGGCAGCAGCCAACTCGTTAAGCAATACCAATCGTTCAACGAGGCAGTAACGACATTAATAGAGAATTTGTCTTCAATCTCAGAAACTGTCGAACCATTGAAGCAAGCTATCGACTCCTTAGTTGACCAATATGGAACCCTTGATGAAGGGGTTAATCAATATACTGAAAGTACCAGCCAGTTATCGAAAGGAATTCAGCAAGCCACTGCAGCAACTCAAGCATTAAAAACAGGAGCAAGTACTCTGGCAGCAAACGGAAGCTCTGTACAGTCTGGATTACAGCGCCTGGCCGAAGGTACAGCCGGATTGTCCAGCGGATCCAAAGAATTGAACAATGGAGTGAATGCTGCACACGCCGGTTCCTTAGCTTTTATAGACGGCTTACAAACACTTCACAACAGCACACGAACACTTGAAACTGGATCCAGAAAATTACTCGTGGGTACAGAGGCATTAGAATCCGGCCTTCAAAATGCTGCCAACGGTTCTGATTCCTTAGTAAGCGGCGCTGATCAATTGGCTTCTGGTACATCCGAACTGGCTTCCCAAACTTCTGACCTGCCAGATCAAACAGAAGAAAAAATAGAAAAAGCTGTCGCTGAATTCTCAAATGAAGATTATCAGGTTCAGTCTTTTATGGATGACCGTAATGACCAGACGGAAAATGTGCAATTTGTCATTCAGTACCGCGCGTCAGATACAGACCAAGCATCCAATAAACAAACTGAAACAACCCCGCAAGAACCAAAAAGTCTATGGGAAAAATTCTTGGATCTATTCCGTTGATCACTGCTTGCAAAGCATAAGATGCCGCTTTAAAAGGCTGAAACAAAACTAGCTAGAAAGTGAAATCCCGTCAATTCAAGGAAATTCAATCCTTGGTTTGACGGGATTTTTGATTATTCTATACTTAAAGCTTGATAAATTTTGATCAATAGAGATTTTGGGCCAAACCTCTTTTTAGCAATCAGTCTTTAACAGAAGCTCCGGATACTGCATCCATTACTTCATCTTCTTCTCTTACTGAAGCTCCGGATACCGCATCGCTTTCTTCTGTATGATCACTCGCTGAGGCTCCAGAAACGCCGTCAGCACCACCTTCTAGTGTTTTACCAGTCTGTTTCAAGTACCAGTCGATAATGGGCTGAAAGTCCAAAATATATTCATTGATTCCTACATAGTTTCCTTCTTTGTCATGCATTGCTTGATAGTTATGAACGACAAATTTATCTGGACCATGCGTCGGAACGTTTACACGAACAGCATCCAATTCCCCTGAACGCAATTGCTGGATCACCCATTCTACGCTCTTGAATGAAGCTTGCGGGTGACATTTAGCCAGCGGATTACCGACTTGTCCCGGGTTTCTTGAAGCCAGCATCTCTTCTGCCGGCAATGTATGATTATAATATAAGAACTGATTATTGCTATCCGCAAAGGTCAATTCCATCGGCATAGAAGCCAAGAAGTAATTTAACTGATCGACCGTCAACAATCCACGATCTAATTTGACATACGTATCTCCTTCGACAGCGTTGACGGCTTCTGCGGCTTGTTCCAGCCAATCGTCTGCATACATATCAACACCTTCGACCGTTGTCTCGATTTTTCCTGTTGCATATAGATCTTCAGGCTCAAGCGCAGGTTTTTTCGGCCCTTCAATGGCAGAAACAACTTTGATGAACTGAACGAATTTATCCAGACAGCTGAACAAGAATTCAATTGTTCCTTTATCTTTCAAATCCCCTTTGTTATCGAATGCTTCTTTTACCTTACCTAACAGAAATTCGTTTCCAGGCATAACGATTGCATGAACACCTGGTGCATTTAAAATCTGTCGCAGATGCAGCTGTGCTCTTGAAGAACCCTGATCATAATAAGAAGCTCCGACAATCATAACTGGTTTATTTTCCAGAGGGTGGATATTAAAGGACAGCCATTCTAAAACGCTCTTCAATGCAGCAGGAATTGTATGATTATGTTCCGGCGTTGCGATGATTACACCGTCTGCCTGCATAATTTTTCGATTTATATTTTGAATGGGTGCACTTTTTGTCTGATCATTACTTTGGTTGAACAATGGAATATCTTTGATTTCGATCAGTTCCAGTTCAAATAAATAGTCAAACTGCTTTTTGATGTACTGCAATAATGTACGATTATAGGATACCTCTGCGTTTGATCCAACGATTCCAACAATTTTCATCTTCTTCATCTCCTTATCTTATACTCGTTCCCAAGAAAAGTTTTCAGCTTCCCTTTTATTCAAATCATGGGCATGGTTCAATTGGGCAGTAATATTGATAAATTTCAAAAAGTCTTCAAACAACCCTTCCAGCTTTTCAATCTGCTCGTTATCGATGAGCGTATTTTCATCTGTGAAAGCTTGAAGAGAGTGGCTCAACAGGAATTCAGAACTGGGCATAATGCGGGCTCTTAATTCTGGTGCATCTAAAATCTGACGCAAATGCAGTTGCGCTCTGGAGGACCCCAGCGTTCCATATGAAGCACCTGTAATCATGACCGGTTTATCAACAAAAGGATAGATGCCATAAGACAACCAGTTTAATGCGTTGATCAATGATGCCGGTACGGAGTGATCGTATTCAGGTGTACTGATAATCACGCCGTCTGCTGCTTCGATTTTGTCTGCCAGCAGCTGAACGGCGTCTGGAATTGTCTTATCTTGCGGCTTGTTGAATAGTGGGAGATCTCTGATTTCTACAATCTCCATCTCTGATTTTTCTGTAAAATGGCGTTGCATGAATTGCAGCAATTTACGGTTTGTTGAATGTTCGGAATTTGTACCGACGAGACCAATTAATGTTGTCATGATATTCTTCCTTTCAAATTAACGTATAATCGTTTGATGTTGTATAAGGCTGCCTTTTAATCCATTTGAGTAATGGGTTGTTCCTTCTATTGTGATGACTAATCCTTCAATGCCCGGTAACTGATCGATCGTTTTTAAAATCTCATGGATCGGCTTTCCGAATAATCGTGTTGTCCAGATTTCTCCATCAACGGACTGATCCGAACAAATCGTTAAGCTGGCAATATTTGTGGTCATGGGGTAGCCAGTTTGAGGATCTAGGATATGATGATAATCCTGCCCTTCCTGCTTCAGGCTTCTTTCATAGATTCCTGAAGTCACCACAGATTGATCGACCACTTTCAAGGCAATATCGTACTGGTTTCTCTCCTGTGCAGGATTTTGAATGCCGATTTTCCAGTAATCTTTCTTGTGGTCGGCTGGCGGTCCCATTCCTATTAGATTTCCGCCAAGATTGATCAGCGCCGTTTTCACACCAACGCTATTCAGATAATCGATGATCCGATCACCGATATACCCTTTTGCCAGCGCACCCAGATCGATCAGCATCCCCGGCTCTGACAGATAGACGGTTTGTTTCTCTTTGTTTAAAATGATATTTCGCGGATCAATCCGCTTTAAAAGCTGTTGGATTTCTTCGTCTGCAGGTACTCTCGCATCTTTGAATCCGATTCTCCATGTTTGAACAAGCGGTCCAATTGCAATATTCAAATGACTGTCTGGTGCCAGACTGTGCTGTCTGCCAATCTCAATGAGCTCAAACAGTTCAGCATGTACGGAAACTGGCTGAATTCCAGCATTCTGATTTACAGCCATCAATTCAGAATGAGGATCATTGGCGCTGAATCGCTGCTCATATTGTTTTAATCGTCTGACGACTTCACTTAAAATCCGATCAGCCGCTTCATGCTCAATCATCAGATCAATGACTGTCCCCATTAAGTGAACGGTTCTCCTTTTCTGTTCCACTGAACTCAACACCTTTCGCTTCCTGTGTCAGTACACCCTGCTCCATGACGGCCAACTCCTTCAATGCGATTCTGTTCTGATTGATTTTTGAGTAGGCTCTGGCATCGTAAATCAATTCAAGAACATATGCTTTAGGCTTTTGCTGGCTTATAGCGTTCTTTGCTAGCTGAATGGCTGCACGAGCCAGATAATAAGTTACGTGATTATCTGAGCAAATTGAAACAGCATAATTCAATAAAGCATTGCTGATCTCCATCTCATTGGAACGTGCATAAAAAACGCCGCTCTCAAATACGATGTGCAGCACCCGCCAAGTATCCTCCATTTTCTTCGTTGGATACTGATAGATACGCTTCAACACTTTATTAAAATAAAACTCCGCTTTCTCCTGATCCTTTTCTTGCGCATAGATCATGCCGATTCCCGTATAGGCCAGCAGATGAAAAATCTCAGAATCCGCGGATTCCTCTTCCAATAAAATCTGATCCAGAATAAAAAGGTTATCAATAACCGTTCCGCCTTGAAAAATCGAGATAAACCCTTTTATGTAATAGTAGCGCATCGATAAGTTAGCGTCTTCAATCTCCTCTATTGAGATGGTGTCCAGCAAATCATCTGCCTGTTCATACTCGCTTGTAATCAAAAAGAATTCTGCTTGATTCATCTTCTCTATTACGTCGGTATACTGCACACCCACCTTAGGAAAAAGCTCTCCTAACGGCAAATCTAACCTCTTACAAAGTTGATTTAAGATCTTTAAATTGGGAATCTGAGCATGACTTTCGAATCGGCTTAACGTTGCCTGCGTACAGATTCCCTTTGCTAAATCCAGCTGAGAAAAGCCTTTCTCTTTGCGCGCTTTGATAAAGTATTCAATATTCATCTTACCGTCATCCTCACTTAGATAGCCTGTGACTAACCACCGATTGTGAATTGCAATCAAACAAAAACTTTAATATTGTGTTAATATTCACATTATCACAAATAGTAGTATACGCTTTTAAAAAATAACAGTCAATACAATATATAAATTTTTATATGAATTGTGATATCTTATTTTATTAAATGTGACTTAAAATACATATAGCTGTTCGGTCAACAGCGACCACCCTTTTTATATAGCCTATTGAACAAGCGTCCTGAAAAAAATCCATTTTAAAAGCGATTTCTTTTGAATTAATCTTTTTTATTCTTAAACTTAGGCTAGTAAATAAGAGAGGATGATCAGCATGGTAAACAACTTAGCAAAACATCTTTCGTTGAACGACAATACGATGATTCCGTCACTGGGATTCGGCACAGCTGAACTAAAAAGAGAAAAAGCAGCAGATTCGGTTGCCTTTGCAATCAAGCATGGTTATCGATTGATTGATACTTCCCCTAATTATGGAAACGAGGAGGAAGTTGGACAAGGGATTCAATCAGCTCTTGGAAATGATGCTGCACGAGAGGACTTGTTTATTTCAACAAAAGTTGAAAAAGATGATATGAGTTTTGAAGGTGTACAAAAGTCAGTAGAAGAAAGCTTAGGCAGATTAAAGCTAGACTATATTGATTTGCTTCTGATCCACTCTCCATCTGATAACGATGAAGTAAACATTGAAACTTGGAAAGGGTTTGAAGCCGTCCTTAAATCTGGTAAAGTCAAATCGATCGGTATCTCTAACTTTACCCGCAAGGAGCTGAAACCGTTACTGGATAACGCTACCGTAACGCCCTCTATTAACCAAGTCGAATTGGCGCCCGGTAATGTCGACTGGGATACAAAAGAATTCTGCGAAAGTCATGACATTGTCATCATGTCCTACTCTCCGCTCAAAAAAGGGCAGTTAGACAATGAAACCATCAAGAAACTGGCAGATCAATATGGCAAGTCGCCTCAGCAGATTGCTTTACGCTGGACCGTTGACTTGAATACGATTCCGATTCCGCGCTCTGGAAATGAAGAGCACATTCAATCGAACGCAGATATTGTCGATTTTTCTTTAACAGAGGATGAAGTTCAAACGATTAAGGATTTAACGTAGAGATATCAATAAATTTTATTTTAAAAAAGAAAGCAGCAGTTCATAATCACTGTTGCTTTCTTTTTTATCTAAAACTACTTCTTTTTTTACCCTCTATAGTGCAGTGCCAATCCTTTTAAAAAGTTTCTGGCATAACGGTCGCCGCATTCTTTATAGTTCCGCTGTCCTTCTCTTCTGAGCACCGCACTCAACTCACTGTTAGAAATAAATATACCCGCATCATCTAAAATATCCAGCATATCATCACTTGTCAAAGACAAAGCGATTTTCACTTTCTTTAACAGCACGTTATTGACACTGCGATCATTTTTAATCATTCTATTAGGCTTTTTGGACTCCCCTGGTTTTGTCTCCTGTCTGCCGCGTTTAAAGATTATCAAACCATTCAGAAAGGACTCAAACATATAGTTGTCGCATGCTTTAGCGTAAACATTCTCGGTTTTACTATCGTCATCTGCTTCTGCTTGGTTGTTTTGTTTAGTCAGCATTTCCTGAACGCATGCTTTAGTTACATCCGTTTCCCCTAGTTTGAATATTTCTACCATATCCGTGTCTTTTATATCCAAAGCATATCTTAGTCTTACCAATCGATCATTGTTATTCATGTTTTCCTCCAGTGTACGTTTTATCTGATTCTATTTTTCTGAATTAAGTTAAAAGTGGTCTCCCATTTAACAGTTTTGCACTCTTTTCATTCATAGTACGTCGTTTAATTGAAAGCTGCAACAATCTTCTGACTCTTTTTTTATAAAGCAGACTTGCGACTGTGATGGTTTACGTCACTGTCTATGTTAAAATAGAATTAACGTAAAAAAAGATATGGAGCTAATTACCTTGTTAGAATTCATTAAAGGATTTTTTGAGCGTGGAACAATTGATAGCAGTCTGGAAATTTTTTATGCTTTACTCGGTACTCTCTCCTTTTCTTTACTTATACTGTGTTTGTTCCCTGAAAAGTACGCTGTCAAGTGAATAGGCGGTTACGGTCAACATGAACTGGACAGAGACAAGTTCGACTGGCAAAAGACTTTAAGAAACACTCAGCACTTTCTAGGGTTTTCATCTTATTTTCCAGCTTTTTTATTTTACTAAATTACTTAATCGGTATGATTGCTACAGATACAGGTATCTGGCTGGCTGTGATATTACTCTTTGAAAAAGGCAGACAGCTGGATCCCGTGAAAAAGGAGGCATTCCGTGATGAAGAAGAACTTAGATGATGAAGAAAAAGAAGAACTTCAAAAAGGTAAGACCAGCTTAATATACGGTCTTTTTACAATGACCGTTATATTAATAATTGCTTTGATTCTATTCTGCCTGTTTATTGCCATACATTCATTTGGATTCCCATTCAGCTTTTAGATAATCATAAAATTGAAGGTCAAACAAGCTCCTGTAAACCAGCTTGTTTGACCTTTTTGATTGATTGTAAATTGTTTAGTGCTGACGACTTCTTATTCATTCTGGATAGTACATGGCCTTTGACTATCTGAAAAACTTTTGCAACAAATCTTTAAAATTCATCCCGCGCTTTACGCAGCTCAATAAATCTTTCTAAGTTCTCAGCCTCCATCAGCAAATTGATGTTCTTTTCCTTTTCAATCGTTGACGGTAAAGTCGGTTGGTCGTTTTCTCTTTTTTCCTGAGCCTCTTTTAAGGCTTCAGCAATTTTTTCATTATTTGGTTCAACAGATTGAGCAAATCGGAGATTTGTCTCTGTATACTCATGACCAGCATAAACAGCTACAGTACCATTTAATTTAGCAAATTGCTGTAAAGCATCGTATTGCGCTTGATAGTCACCCGTGAACACTCTGCCGCATCCACCTGAAAATAAAGCATCTCCGCAGAATAAGCTATCTCCTGACAGAAAGCTGATATGTTCTGTTGAATGGCCCGCTGTCTTTAGTACTTCAAAAGTCAGTCCCAACAGTTCGACAGTATCGCCTTCCTTCACGATGGTACTGGCATAGTCAGCTGTTTCACTCGGCCCATAAACCGGTGTGTCAGGGTAAGTTGCTAAAATATCCTCCACACCACCGACATGATCAGCATGTTCATGCGTCAGAAGAATGCCCTGCAAGTTTTTCTGCTCTTTTTCCAGGTATTCCAGCACACCTTGTGACTCTCCGGGATCCACTACTGCTGCATCCGTTCCTTCTTCCATCACCCAAATATAATTATCAGATAACGCTTTGATCGGATAAATCTGCATCTCTAACCACTCCTCGCATTCATGTTCTATATACTCTTTCTTTCATTTTACAGAACAACTGATTAAATAACTATTTATTTAATCACGTTCAACAGATATTCTCAAACAAACCGTTCCTGTAAAAAAGCATTTCTGATATGATACTCTTAAGAAGAATAATTGGAGGAATAAGGACCATGGACTTTAAACAGAATATTCGAGGAAATGTAGCGATTGGTGTCAATCCAATCGGACTGAAACAGGAAGTTTTGAATCAAATCAATTATGTAAAAGACCAGGGAACTTACGAAGGACCTAAAAAAGTACTGATTATCGGAGCCTCTTCAAGCTACGGTTTGGCGACTAGAATCAGCTTGGCTTTTGGTACAGGCGCTGACACAATTGGTGTCTCTTTTGAAAAAGGTCCGAAAAGCGAAAGAAATTTAGGAACAGCTGGCTGGTACAATAATATTGCTTTTAAAGAAGCGGCTGAAAAAGAAGGACTTGCGACTAAAAACTTCGTACAAGATGCGTTCAGTCACGAAAGCAAGCAGGAAGTCATTGACTATATCAAGAATGAATTCGGCGGCAAAGTCGATTTAGTGGTTTATAGTCTGGCAAGCGGCAGAAGAACGAATCCGGATACTGGAGAAACGTATACGTCTTCTATCAAAGCAATCGGCGAACCTGTAGTCGGTCCAAATATCAATATGCAAAACCAGGAATTCTACGAAGAAACACTTGATCCGGCAACAGATCAGGAAATCCACGATACTGTAAAAGTCATGGGCGGAGAAGACTGGGAACTTTGGATGAAAGCTCTGAAGGAAGCCGGTGTTTTAGCTGATAACGTACTGACGACTAATTATTCTTATCTAGGTACTGAATTGAATCGTCCTTACTATGGCGGTGGAACACTTGGACGCGCAAAAGCGGACTGTGACGAAAAAGCTGAAAACATCAATGAATTGCTGTCTGACATCAACGGGAAAGCGTTGATTGTCGTAGCGACTGCTGTAACTACTAAAGCCAGCTCGGTTATTCCGTTCTTCCCTGTATACTGCATCGGTCTATATAAAGTAATGTCTGAAAAAGGCACACATGAAACGCCGATCATGCACCAGGACCGTATCTATCGTGAAATGATTTATGGAGACAAACCAGAATATGACGAAGTCGGTCGTTTAAGACCAGACAGCTGGGAACTGGACAGCGACACGCAAGCTAAGACAAAAGAACTGATCTTGAAACTGAACCAAGATAATTTCAATACTGACTTGACGGCTTATGACCTATTCTATAAAGAATTCTCCAACCTAAGTGGTTTCATGGTCGACAACTATGAAGAACAAGATATTACAATTGATGAATTGAAAGCACTGGAATACTAATCGATACACATTCAAAAAGGTTATGGACACAGTTTCCATAACCTTTTCTATATTCTCGGAACAGTATTACTCACTCCACTGATAGGTTTTAAGATCAACATGTGTCTCATTCTTCATTGTTACGTCTTCCGCTTCCAGCAGATCCTTCTGGTCTCTAAACCCTGGAGCCAACCTGCCGGCATGATTCACCACTCTGTGACAGGGATATTTCCCATAAAACTCTGCCATACTTAATACTTTCCCCACTAGTCTGGCATTCTTGTCTCTGCCGATCAGTCTGGCAATCTGACCATATGTAGCCACTTTGCCCTCGGGAATCTCTTCAACGACTGATAATATTTCGTAGATCAGGTCTTCATTTAGTATATGACTCACTATCTCTACCCTCTCAGCAATGAATTGATTTACTAACTCTTATTAGAACGTTATTTTTTCATTGTCATAATCAATAAATAACTGATCACTTGTTTTGACAAATTTACGTATCTTATTATCTAAAGAATAACTTTCTAATCGAAAATTTCCTATATACCGATAGCTGAATTTTCCGAATGAATCTTTGATTCTAGCAAAAACGATTCTTTGCTCACCAATTCCATGTTCTACTGTTTTTCCGTCTTCTCGAATATTCTTTTCTTCCAGAATACTCCAATCTTCATTCAGATAGTTTAGCCACTGACTGTGCTCTTCATTTGCCTTCGTGGAGATGGTTGGAAACCAAACCATGATTGGTTCATTATTTACTCTCACTTTGAAAGTGGCTTGCTGATATCCTTTGTAATCTTTGAAAAACAGCTGATTGGCTACATCGATGATTCGTTGGAATCGGTAATAATCATCCACTGATATATATCCTTTCTCTTTTACCAGTTCTTTCACTTCTACGTCTGTATCCCATTGTTCAATATTATTAACCATAACCTTTTCTTTAATCTCCATAGAGACTTCTCTTATTCTCTCAGTCAATTTTTGCAACGGTAAGGTTGCATCAATACGCTTTAATTCAAATAAGCTATCTTCTCGAACCGAAGACAATTTCTCTTCTATCGTTAATTCTCTTTTTAAATCCAATTCATGATTATTCTTATGAAAAGCTTCATCAACTTCTATCCCCATATTGATTTGCGGAAAGTATAGATCAATTAAATAATATTCGTTGTGATTCCCTTTTACATACTGCTGTGTTACTGGCCGTATATTTAAACAATCTATTTTTTGCCAAACAGCGTTTAAGATATAATTTTCATAATCTTTTCTTTTTGTACGAGAAAATGTTTTGATCAAATAGTCAACTTTATTCAATACTTTCCCCTCCAACAAATAGACTCTCTTCTTTTAGTATACGCTTTATTCCGTTATATTTATATTCTTTCATTCTCTTTTGTCATATAAAAATTATCAAATCTATTCTGCAGGGTCTATCATTTTCAATCCCTCTTATTCTGTGTTAAAAAGAGTTTGCAGATCATGTACTGAAAATCGTTCTATAAAAAGGAGATTATACTTATGGGAAAACATTTTGATGTGGTCGTCATTGGTAGTGGCGTATCTGGAAAAGCTGCTGCATCCAGTCTAGCATCCTCAGGTAAACGTGTGGCAATAGTAGAAGATGATTTATGGGGCGGAACGTGTCTCAACCGTGGATGTGATCCGAAGAAGGTCTTAGTCTCAGCCGTTGAAGCAAAAGATCAGCTTCAGCAACTGCAAGGAAAAGGATTCAACACAGTTCCTGACGTGAATTGGCCGGATTTGATGGCATTCAAAGAAACGTTCACTTCTCCTGTGCCAGAGCAAAGCAAGGAAAGTTTGGAATCCGCTGGAGTAGAAACGTTTTATGGTAAAGCAGCATTTATTGACCACCATAGCTTAAAAGTAAACGAAGAAGAACTAACAGCAGAACAGTTTGTCATTGCAGCAGGTGCCCGTCCTTCAATCCTGGATATCGAAGGAAAAGAACATTTCTTAACTAGTAGAGAGTTCTTGTCTCTTAAAGAAATGCCTGAGACGATTACGCTTGTTGGAGGCGGTTATATCGCTTTTGAATTTGCAGCCATTGCAAATGCTGCCGGCGCTGACGTTCATGTCATCCAGCACAATGATCGACCTCTCAAAGCATTCGATCAGGAACTCGTTGATCTGTTAATGAAGCTGCTTGAAGCTAAAGGTGTCACGTTCCACTTAAATATCAGTATTTCAAAAATTGAAGCTGCTGCCGACGGTTTTTCACTGACAGACGATTCAGACTTTCAACTAAATACCGACCTGGTTTTCTGTACCACCGGAAGAATTCCGAATACAGAGGCTTTGAATCTCAAAAATGCTGGCGTTGACTATGACAAAAAAGGCATTACCGTTAATGAATATCTTCAAAGCAGTAACCCGGCTATTTTTGCAATAGGTGATATTTTATCTAAAAGCCAGCCGAAATTGACGCCTGTCTGCAGTTTTGAATCTAGTTATGTGGTATCTTATCTAACGGGAAAAACGACTGATCCTATTGCTTATCCTAGTATTCCGACAATGGTCTTCTCAGGGCCTAAATTAGCTCAAATCGGAGTCCAAGCGACTACTGATGATGATCGCTATGAAGTATCTGCTATTGATGCTACTAAATGGTTCAGTTACAGTAGAACCAATGAACCGATCTCGAAAATCAAAATCGTGACCGATAAAGATTCCGGTTTACTTGTCGGTGCCGCTTGTCTGAATAACGAAGCAGATGAACTGATCAATTACTTCAGTCAGCTGATCGAACAAAAAGTTTCAGCATCAGAAGTCGCTGACCATATTTTTGCTTATCCGACAATTGCTAGTGACTTATCTTCTATTTATTCTTAA
>OMJG01000817.1_pt1 | contig 20932 bp, 19 predicted proteins | sample 1646431 | NCBI WGS metagenome assembly OMJG01 (sample SAMN03771674, study PRJEB25209) | food metagenome | isolation source: Cotija cheese | place: Mexico:Jalisco,Michoacan | collected 2011-12-12
CCGACGTATTGAAAGTCCTGCATGATCCAATTAGGCAATTGGATATTTAGTAAGACCAGCAAGACCCCCACCATAAAACCTAATAATGGTGGCGAAAAGATTTTACCTAAAGTCTGCTTAAGGTCAAATTTTGACCCAGCTTGCCCATCGCGTTGAATCAGGTACACACCCAGTGTCCAGAAAAACGTGGTATTGGCCATATAATAGACCAACACAAATGGCAAACTTTTTTCACCAAATAAGGCTTGATTGACGGGTAAACCCACAAAAACCGTATTTGAATTCAAAAACATGGACTCAAATAATCCCCGCCGATTGGGATGGATTCGGAAAATATGAAAGGCCAGGATCGACAGACCAAACATAATTAGCATCGACACCACTGGAAAACGGAGATCCGGTAAAGTCCTTTTCAAGGTCTCTGCCGAGAATTTCGCTGTAATCGTACTAATCATGTAAGCCGGCAACGCAATTTGGGTAACCAACCGTGCGATCAGCTTAGGGGCTTGTTCATCAAACCACCCTCGCCGCGATAGAACGTACCCGAGGCCAATCATCACTAAGATAATTAAAACACCGGAAACACTACGAATAAAGACGGCCATTCCGGGACCTCCCTGTTAAAGATTGTAAAAAAATTAGAGTTTCTTAAGCAACGCTTTTAATTATAGCACGCCCCTGCTATCTATCCTTGACGCAACCGGTTACAATTCCACATTTATCAGCCTTACCCTTACCTTGACAATGACTAAGATTTTTTAAAATTTGGACTAATTGGCCCAGTTTTTCACGAATTTATCCGGTCCGAACGTTTACGAATCGCCGTTTTTATGGTCTAATAAATTAATTGAGTCTACAGATTAATTCCAGGGGAATTTTAAGATCTGGTAAAGTCAACGGGCCTTTTTACCTTATAAGGCCCCGTTCCGATTTATAATGGGTAAAGATTTTGATGAGGATGAGGAAATAACTATGCCAAATGATAACGAAACAAGACGGCAACATCGACCGGAAGATTTCGAACAGGTCTATAGCAGCCGTGCCGACCGTAACTCTCACTATAAAGCACCACAGGTACATCCCCATCGCCCCGTGATGTGGACTATCGTAATTGCCCTACTCGTATTGCTAGGTGGGAGCCTAGCTTACGGGTATCAAGCATGGAACTCGGCCAAAAAAACGTTCAGTCAAACCTATGAATCTTCTAACGCAGCTAAAAGTCGTAATGTCTCAGCGGTCTTAAAGAAGAATAAACCCTTCTCGATTCTGTTAATGGGGACTGATACGGGGGCCTTAGGACGTTCTGATGTCGGCCGAACTGACACCTTGATGGTTGCCACCATCAATCCGACAAAGGAAACGGCCTATCTCACTAGTATCCCTCGGGACACACGGGTAACGGTTGGCTCTGGTGTCAACGCTTCGGTTCAAAAGATTAATGCGGCTTACACCATTGGCGGTTCGAAAACGGCTGTAAAGACCGTTGAGAATCTGCTAGATATTCCCATCGACTTTTATGCCATCGTGAATATGGGTGGCTTGGAAAAAATGGTAGATGCTGTTGGTGGTGTCGATGTTACACCACCACTGACTTTCCATTATGGTGCCGCTAATGTTACCAAGGGTAAGAAGATTCACTTGAATGGCAAGCAAGCCCTCGCCTACTCCCGGATGCGCCACGAAGATCCGTTAGGTGATTATGGCCGGCAAAAGCGACAACGGCAGGTCCTTCAGAAAATGGTCGTTAAGGCCGCTGGCTTATCATCAATTACACGCTATCAAACCATCCTCAAATCACTCAATGGTAACTTGAAGACTGATTTGACTTTTGATGATCTGATGCAGATTCGGGCTAAATACGGAGACGCCTCCCATCATATTAAGTCGGAAACACTGCAGGGACAGGATGCCATGATTGACGGCCTATCCTATCAAGTGCCGACAACCACTGAACTGAAAAAAGTTTCCAATCATATTCGAAAAACACTTGGCCTTGCTAGTACCACTAAATTCACCACTGATGCGGATACTGACACAACTGGTTCCACAACTTATGGTAGTAGTGATGCCGGTGGGTATGGCTACTAACTAGCACGTCTTAAAAACAACCATTCCGCTGCGGATGGTTGTTTTTTTTCACGAAATTAAAAATTCCCCTTGCCAATTTGACCATTTTTCTATAATATCTAAATAGTAATAATTACTATTTAGATTGAGGAGATAAAATCATGTCATCTTTTTGGAAAAAGCTATCCTTGTTAATCGTCTTGTTCACCCTCAGTGGCACTTTAGCCGCTTGTTCGTCCCAAAAGAAAGCTACCACTAGTCAGACAAAACCAATCCACGTCGTTGCCAGTCTCGATTTTTATGGTGAGGTGGCACAAGCCGTTCTCGGGGATCACGGTACTGTCACGACAATCATTAAGAGTCCTAGCATCGATCCGCATGACTTTGACCCCACCCCCAAAGACGCACAAGCGGTCACCACAGCCAATGTGGTTCTTTCCAACGGTATCGGTTATGATGCTTGGATGCAAAAACTCGTGAAGAGCTCTGGACGTAAGGGCGTCACCAATTTGCGCGTCGGTGAAGATGTTATGAAGAAAAAAGTTGGGGACAACGAGCATCTCTGGTATGATCCACAAACAATGGCGGCCCTAGCTAATGCCCTTGCCACTCAGTTCGGTAAACAGGCCCCCAAGTACAAACAGGTTTATCAAAAAAATGCTGCCGCTTATATTCGCCACCTAGCCCCCTTACAGCAACAGATAAAGACGCTCAAGCAGCGAAGCCACCAGCAACGAGTTGACGTTAGCGAACCTGTTTTTGACTACGCCTTAACGGCCCTCGGCTATCGGCGTAATAATTCTAGCTTTGAAATGGCCGTTGAAAATGGCACCGATCCTTCACCTAAATCCATCAAAGCTATGCGCCAAGATATCATCAATCACCGAATTGCCTTTTTCGTAAACAACTCCCAAGCTAGTGACAAAACTGTCGCAACTATGGTCAAATTAGCCAAGCAACATCACGTCCCCGTCCTAAACGTTACTGAAACACTACCTAAAGGTAAGACCTACTTGAGTTGGATGCAATCTCAATACCGCCAGCTTGCCAAGATTCAGCAAGAAGCGGCACACTAACCCAGCGAAAGACCTCGCTGACTTATTGCCACATCGGTTAATACCATAAATAGGGTTTCCAAGAACTAGGTAGCTTCTTGGAAACCCTATTTATTATTGCAAATTATTTCCGTGTCATCCAGTCTACTGGTCCCTTAAATTAGGATTTAGTCTGCGTACCCGGCACCTTATCCGTAAAATCCATCGCCGATATCCGACCATGACGTCGTGCATAAAACAAAACTGCCAGTCCAGAAAAGGCCACCGTAACTCCTAACAATATGCCCATCTCAGGAAGCGCTGTATTTCCAATCATCAGCGTCTCCCGTAATCCATTGACAGAATAGGTCATCGGCAGCCAGGGATGAATGGCGTTAAAAAAGCCATTCGATAGTTGAATTGGGTAAGTACCGGCCGAACCACCCAGCTGTAACACCATCAAGATCATGGCGAAAAAGGCCCCTGGTCGTCCTAACACCAAATTCAGCCAATACACAATTGCCATGAAGGCCGCTCCTGTGCACAAAATCATCACGAAAGTTGCCCATGCATGAACGGGTGCCAGACCATCAATTAATTCCAAAAGGCTGATAATCAGTATCGCTTCGCCTAGAACAAATGCCCCCATAATTGATGCCTTACCTGTCCACCAAGCCACCCCACTTCGCAGATATTTCCGTGGCGTATACATATCAAACATCATATTAAAGGCCAAAGCTCCCACAAAGAGGGAGACAGACACCATGTATGGTGCCATTCCCGTGCCGTTATTGGGTGCATCGTCGCGCTCTGTATGGCTGGTGGTCGTTGGTTTAGCAAACTGCCGGTAAGTTAACTGATACGGATGCACCGTCGCACGATCCCCCGCCTTTTTAAGTGCGGTCGCTAATTTTTGATTACCCGTTTGTACTTTGGCTGTGCCAGTCGTCACTGACTCGGCCCCAGTTGCTAGTTTCCGTGCGCTGGCCGCTGCCTGCTGATGACCAGCAAGAATGGTTTGCATCCCCGACGTTAACCTTGGCCCATTAGTCGCCAAGGTCGTTAAGCCACTTGTCAGCTTAGTTGCCCCGGTATCCAGCTTTGTAACCCCTTGTTTTAACGCTGGCGTCTGTTGCGCTAACGTCGTCAAACCCGAAGTCACTTGGGCTGTCCCACTAGTTAACTGCTGATTTTTAGCCGTTAACTGTTGAGTGCCCGTCGCTAACTGGCTACTTCCTGAAGCCAGCTTTGTCGTCCCAGCTGTTAGAGAATTCCCCTTAGTGTGCAACGCTTGCGTTCCAGCGGCCAAAGTTCCTGCCCCATCAGCTAATTGACTGGCACCACTAGTTAACTGAGTGGACTTAGACGCCAATGTTTGCAACCCCGTGTTCAGTGCTGATAACCCCGAATTGGCTGTCGCTAAATGCTGGCTGAGCGTGTCTGCATTAATCGTCAAAGTATCAATTGCCGTCGCCAATTCATTCTGCTTACTTGCGGCCGTCGTGAGTTGAGTTGAAAGCGCCGCAACATTCGTACTATCTGGCAGTTCACTCAGATCTTGGCTTAATTGTTGGGCCGCGTGTTGGACCGCATTTAGAGATTGATCGTTCTGGCTACTGGCTTTGTCGGCCGTCTTTAGCATTGCCGCCTTCTGACTAGCCGTTAATCCAGCCTTATCCGCAGTCGCTGCTAGTTGACTGTGCAAGCTCGACTCAGCTGTTGTCTTAGCGTTAGTCATTGTCGTTAAGGTCGTCTCTAACTTTTCTGCATCCTGCTTAACTGCGGCTTGGGTTGTCGTACTCTCTGCCAAGCGACTAACCGCCTGTTTTAAGGCCGCCTGTTGCGTGGCCGAGCCACCAAGGGTCGTTTGTACCTTCTTCAACCCCGCTGCCAGTGCCGCGCTACCGGTCGTCAATTGTCCGACACCCGAACTTAACGACTGACTATGGTCAGCCACCTGGGTCAAATTGGTATTTAACTGCGTCGTCTTTTGATTCAGTGTAACTAACTGCTGACTTAACGTCTGGGCACCAGCATTGGCATTCGTCACACCAGCAACGTACTCCTGGGCACCAGTACTGATCGTTTGTGACCCACTGGCTAATTGACCAGCAGCCATATTCACGTTGTCTGCTCCCTGCGTATAGGCGTCCACACCTTTGCTGACCCGTTGACTCCCCGTTGCCAGTCTTTGGCTGCCCACAATTAATTGCTGAGACTTCTGTAACAGTTGGTCTAACCCCGTTGTTAGTTGCTGACTTCCCGCTTGAGCTTGGTTGACGCCAGTAACATACGTTTGCAGGTGCTCGGTAAGTGTCTGTTCACCATTAGTTAATTTGACAGAACTAGCTGCTAACGTCTTTAAACCGCCAGCGACCTTTTGATCCGCCACCGTCAATTGATGGCTACCCTGTGCTAACTGGTGGTTGCCCTTTGCTGCCGTCGTCAATCCCGTTCCCAACTTTTTGATTGACGTAAACATCGTTTGCGCATAGCTCTTCGTCACCTGCTCACCCACGCTTTGTGCGGCTGTTTTGGCGGCACTTGCCGTCATCTTAGCCGCAGTAAAATTGTGCCCGGCGCTCGTTTCATAATGTAATACCATCTTACTTGGCCGTTTAGTCATTAACGTCGTCGCGTTGTGCGAAAAATTTTGTGGAATCGTCACAATCATATAGTATTTTCCCGCCTTGAGACCCCGAGCGGCACTTTGGGCACCAACAACCTTGAACTTCATCCCGTTAGCGTGTCGCAAATTGGTTGCCAGCGTCTGCCCGGCTGCCAGGTGTTGCCCCTGATAATCTACAGCGTGGTCATGGTTCACCACAGCCACCGGCAGATCTGATAGTTTCCCATAGGGGTCCCACATCGACTTTAAAAAGGTTACTGCATATATCGACGGGATCAACATAATCACAAATAAAACAATCATTAGTAGCTTATGCTGTTTTAAATACCGCCATTCTGCTTTAATCATCGCACTTCCCCCTTGTTTATGCTATAGTGTGAACAACTTAACCTCATTCGGTCATACAGCATACGTATTTTGGCGGAGAACTTCCACAACAAAAAGACCCAACCTGAGGATTAAGCCACACTTTCGCCTCATTTGGGGTTTAACTAGGAGGAACTGATGACCGATCGACGTGTTCAACGTACCAAAACAGCCTTACGTCAGGCCTATCGTAAAATTGCCCGACAATACCCTTACCATGACATTACCGTTAAGCAACTCACCGATGAAGCTAATATCAATCGCAAGACATTCTATTTGCACTATGACTCTATCGACGACTTGGCCTACAGTTTCGCTGACGAAATTGCCGATAAACTCTTAAAACTATTGCTCCCTACCCCAGGAACGACATATTCAACCGTCGAACCCGGCTTCTGGTACGATCGTCTGTCGGCTTTTTTTGAAGAAGCCCCAGACTTCTACACCTTTATCCTCACCTCTGATGACTATAGCTTTGCCTCGCGGCGGGTTAAGCGCCAAGTCGCCATCGGTTTAACTCAAAACTTTCAACTCGGTTATGGTCTCAGCGAAGCCGATGCTAAGATTTGCGCTAATTTTCTTATCGACGGCACCTTAACCCTGTTCCGGTTGCGTATTACGGGTCAAATTGAGATGTCGTCTGCTGAGTTGAAACAAAAAATAGTGGCCTTAAATCTCACCGGACTTCATGGATTTCTTAAAAGTTAACGTCTGTCATCGGAATAAACGATATAGGCATTGTTCTTTTTTGAAAATGCGTTAAAATGGATGTAAACTAACAAGCCATTTACCAGCAAAAAAGCTACTAAAAGGAGCACACGGTTATGTATCGTTTTTTTGTTCAACCACAAATTAATCAAGATAATCACCGAGTCTTTGGCTATGAAGTACTTTTACGCAAACAACAGCATGATTGCTGGGTATTACCTAAACACTTCACAGATATCTCCACCCCAGAACAAACGAAACTATTGGAGGAAACCGCTAATTCATTGCATACAGCTGTCAACCATCAGGTTTTAGCGTTCAACATTGACAATCAGCAACTACGAAATCCACTGACACTAGGGTCGATTATCGCTTTAAAAAAGCGGATTGCCCCAGCCGCTCTAACCATTGAGTTGACCGAAGCACCTTCGCTTGAAGAGATAAAGGCCTTCAGTCTCGCGGTGCATCAGTACGGAATTGATCTCGTTCTCGATGATGTCGGCACTGGATCAAACACTTATCAAAATATTCGCGACCTGTTGCCATTCGTCGATGAAATCAAATTCGCGATGCAAAATCTCCGGCAAACCGGCGAAGAAGCCCTAATCCCCTCAAGCCTAGCTTTCTGGGCCCAGGTTGCCCGTGATTACCGGCTACGCTTAATCCTCGAAGGTGTCGAAGATGAAAAAGATCAAGCTTTAGCCAAGAAAAATCACATTACACTCCATCAAGGTTACCTTTATGGTAAACCTAGCTTGGTCTAAATACTCATTCAAAAATAAGACAACGACAGTGGCCGTTGTCTTATTTTTGGGTATTTTTTTAACTTTTACTAATATGATATGATATTAATAGCAGTCGTTAAATAAATGAATTAATATGTAATTAATGGACTAATTAACATTGAAGCTTATAACAGATTGGAGGACAACTAACCATGACCTGGTCACACTGGTTCGTGGCGCCCGCAATTACGAGTTTCTTTTTCTTACTGGGAGTCTTAACCTTATATTGGTTTTTAACCAATCGGATCGTCCGTCTATTACAAAAATTCGGTTACCATCCCGACCCCGAAGCTGTTCGGAATATCTTTGGCCTCCTCTATATGATTGTGATCATCTTTGGCCTCCAACTCTCGGTTCGTGACTCAGCTAACAGTTGGGTCTTTAGTAACTTTAAAATTTTCGCGGTCGTCTTTGTCAGTTACTTCTTATTAATGGATATTCATTGGTGGGAGACGCTTGGTACGATTCTCATCTACATGGGTATTAATGGGACGCTGGGAATTCCTCTCTCCTGGATTTATGCCGGTGTCTACGTCGCCTTATTTTATGTCATGAAGGCCATGCGCACCCGTAAACAGGATCATTGGACGGACTATTTCCGATTCATCATCCCATCACTGATCCTATCAGCGATTTTGTGGGCCCTTATCGGCTTTCGCTTTCACCTTACGACGACTAATATTCTGTGGGAAATGCTATTCATCTTCCTATTGTTAAGTATGATGTACCTCTACGTTGATTCACTCATGACCGGCGCCGCAACTTTAGCCCGGTTAACTTATACCACCAACTTTGATGAACTGACACACGTTAATAACTACTTCGCCTTTAAAAATGATTTCGAAGAACAATTTGCCCACAGTCGTACAACCGATCAGCCGCTAACGCTCATGTTATTTGATATTGACCACTTCAAACAGGTAAATGATACCTATGGGCATTTAGCCGGTGACTACGTTCTCAGCCACACCGCCCAATTAGTGACTAAGCAACTTGGTGAACTCGATGAAACCCTTCACCTCTACCGCACTGGTGGCGAAGAATTTACGATTCTATTTACTGGCTATACCACCGAACAGGCGGCGCCCTTAGTTCACTCTATCGCGCAGCGCGTTCGTGAGGCACACTTCTCTCATGATGGTCATCAAATTTCGATTAGTATTTCAGCTGGGGTGACCCAACTTCATACTGACGATGACCAGAGAGTCGATATCTTCCATCGCGCAGATCGTAACTTATACCACTCCAAACAAACTGGCCGGGATCGCGTCACGATCCAATAACTACCAACGCATTGCACCCCCTCGCCAAATTAACTGGCGAGGGGGTGTTTGTTAGTGCTCATCGGCTGGTTGCATTCCCGATTGGTGGCGTGTAGGCTTAAAGTACTTATCTCGAGGGGGAATAACAACATGGTATCTGCTCTGAAACGATTTTGGCAAAGTCCATTAACCGCTTATTACTTTGCACTAATCTTACTCATCATCCTTGCCTGGAACGCCCGGGCCTTCTTGTCATTAGCGCTGTTCACGATCATCTTCATCTATCTTGGTAATGCGGCTACTATGGGACTTGAACATCGGCTTCACGTTCACCATTTAATTGCGACTTTATTAGTGTATCTGATCTTTTTAGGGATTCTAGTAGCTGCATTTGCACAAATCATCCCGCCACTGGTCACGGAAGTTTCCCGACTACCACACACGCTCAAGGAACTGGTCACTACCTATCCCCAATTAGAAACCACCCTGACCAGATGGATTAAAAATCTGACTCAAAATGCCTCAGTGATCAACAACGGTAAAACCTTATTTACAAGTGGCATTGTTAAGTTGTCCCGCTTTAGTTCTGGTGTGGAAACCGTTATTTTGGCCTTCTTCTTTAGCTTTATTTTCAATCTCACGAAGACCCAGTTACGCCACTTCGTTCATGCATTTACCAAAAGCCGTTTTTCCCGTTTGTTTGTCCCCATGGGTGAGCTGATCCTGAAATTTGTGACTATCTTCGGTACGGTTATCGAAACCCAATTGATGATCTGTTCCATCAATACAGTATTGATGGTGATTGGCCTTTGGTTAATCGGCATGCCTAGCCTCTTAATTCTCGGAATTATGGTTTTCTTTCTCGGCTTGATTCCGGTTGCTGGTGTGTTAATCTCGCTCATTCCACTGACCATTATCGCTTTTATCAGCGGTGGCATTCTGCGCTTGGCTGCAGTGTTAGTTCTCGTGATTTTAATTCACTTGTTTGAATCTTACTTTCTTCATCCCCGTCTCATGGCCAATGCGACTAACTTGCCTATTTTCGTGACCTTTATTACCTTAATTGTTAGTGAAAGACTCTTCGGCGCTTGGGGATTAATTGTCGGCGTGCCACTGGTTGCCTTCTTCTTAGAAGTCTTCGACGTGCAACTCAAGCCCCATCGACCAACGACCATAGAGTCAAACCAACATTGATAATGTTACCAATCCAAAAAGGCGATCACTGAGTAAAGACCAGTGACCACCTTTTTTCAATAGAAAATACCTAACCAGTAGCCGCCAATGCCCAATACAAAGACGCCCGCTAATAGCCACAACGGTTTTACATGGCGCCGTAGCAACCACACACAGCCCACCGTTAAGACGAGGGGAATGAGTCCCGGCAGTAACTGATCCATCATTGCTTGCAGCGATAAGGTTGTCTGGTGGCTCGTCGCAATAATTGGGGCCAATCTAACGTGGGTCCATCGGGGAATGATGGCCCCCATCACAAACATCCCCACAATTGAAGCTCCCAACGTCAATTGTTGTAAGACCCCACTACTGAGGCTCGTCACCACTTTCAGGCCTTGCCGATATCCCCAACGCTGCGCGCCCCATCGAAACCCAAGTCGTACTAAATTCCAACCTAAGAAGAAAACCAGTGGTCCAACGATACCGAACCCACTCAGAGCCAAACTAGCGGCAAAGGCACTCAGGATTGGCCGCCAGGTGCCCCACCAAACCGGATCAGCCACACCGGCCAAGGAACCCATCATTCCAACCTTAACCGCATTGATGTCGGTAGCACTCACAGGTTTTCCATTCGCTCGATCCTCTTCTAAAGATAATGTCACTCCCGTAATTAAGGACTGCATATAGGGCATGGTATTAAAGAGTTCTAGGTGTCGCTGGGCCGCCGCCCGCATTTCAGCCTGATCAGTCGCATAGAGCCGTCGAATTGCCGGAATCATAATATAGCAGAAGCCCAGATTTTGTAACCGCGGATAATTCCAAGCAGCCTGTTCCCATCCAGAGCGGCCAAAAATCAAAAGCTGGTCGCCCAAGGTTAATGTTTTTGGTGCTCCCGAATCTGTCATGTTCGCTGTCTCCTTACAAGTCATCTAGTTCACGATCCAATTCATCTTCATCTGTAGCGGTTGGGCCGGTGCCACCACCATGAGGATGGCCCAATCGTAAGTAAATGATGGCTAAGCCAAATCCAATCAGCCCCAAAGCGACCAGACTAAGGTGGCTATCCGTGGCCAGTGCAAATCCAATGAAGAAAAACGGCCACAATTGCCGCGTTGCCATCATATTAATCACAATGGCAAAACTGACAATAACCAATAAACCAGCGGTCACTCGCAATCCACCTTGCAGTACCGCTGGAATTGCCTGATAGCCTATTTGCAACCACTGCGTTGGGACCATCATTAATAGGCCCGTCGGTACTAACACCCGTAGTCCTTGTAAGACCACGGCACCGCGCTGTAGCCAATCAATTTGTCGTAAATTACCATTAGCGGCTGCCACATCAGCTTGTCGAACCAGTGGTACGATCAGTTGTCGTAATCCGCGGGTTAACCCCTGACCAATCAGTGCTAATGGGATCGCCGCAATGACTCCCATGGCGACCGGCAGATGTGCCGGGCCACTCACCCACCAAGCAGCCACCACAGCAGCCAATGCTGGATCTGGTGCCACCGCCGCACCAATGTTCATCCACCCTAACGTGACCAACTGAAGTGAAGCCCCCAGCGCAATCCCCGTTACTAAATTCCCCGTTGCCAATCCCACAAGGGTACAGGCAACAATGGGCTGATGGAATTCCCATTCGTCAATCACCCCTTCAACCCCGGCCAAAAAGGCGATAAGTAATACACCCCAAACATTCACTAGCTGCTTGACTCCCTTCATATCATCTTAAATCTGTTTACTCGCAAAAACACCCCGCTCGATGAGAGTAACCCACCGAGTGAGGTATTAAGACAAGCTTTTTTTAGTTGCCAATGTCAAGAAATCCTGTTGTCGATCGGTTGGCACTGTCTGTGTATAGACAGGTACCCCGGCCGACACCAACTGTCGGGCCGCTGCAACATCGGCTGCATCGGCCGACACACTGTTGGTCAACATCGTTTTCCCCGCCGTATATGGCAGATTACCCACATTAACCCCTGTAGCGGTCAAATCAATGCCAGCGGCTGCTAGTTGGGCCATCTCAGCTAGGCTTTCGGTTAAGATAATCGGTTGAAACCCATCAAACCGACTATCCTGATAGATTTGGGTCATTTTAGCCACCGATATCACGTTAGCTTTAGCTTCAGCAGGCGCCGCTTGGGTAATCAAGACCTTACGTAACTGATCCTGCGCAACCGCATCCGATACCACTAAGATACGATTAGGTTTAACCGTCTTGGTCCAGACCGTAGCGACCTGACCATGTAATAAGCGGTTATCAACCCGCGCTAATTTAATTGTCATGGTCATAATAAGTCGTCCTCTCTTGCACCTGCTTGTAAATCCAAATGGCGAATTCCGCCCTGAGCCGCTCGCTCAAGATGGGGAATCACTTCCGCTAACGTTTGATTCTGAATGGACAACGCTTCAATTAGCATTGGCAAATTCAGACCAGCCACGAGGCCATATTTATCTGGCTGTTGGGCCACCACCCGACTCGCAGCGTTAAATGGTGAGCCACCCCACAGATCAACTAAAAACAGCAACTCCGAAACGGGTTGCATATCTGCAATGGCTGCTTGGTAATGATTTGCCAAATCCTCAACACTTTCATTAGCCGCTAACGTCACCGCAACAACCTTTTGGGCTTTTCCAAAAATCATTTCTGCACTTTGCAAAATTCCACGGGCAAATTCTCCGTGACTTGTGACGATTATGGCGAGCATTCTGCCACCCCTTTATTCGTTCCGCTAAATTAGCCGTTTTCTGTAAATGGCGTCTGCATTTAATATAGCATAAAAAAGCGTTTCCATCTACCACTCCGGTATTTTTACAAGAGATCAAGCATGGCCTGCGGGGTCGTTAGGCTAACATCTGGCGTAAAGTCCCGCGGTGTTCGTCCATTCCAAGCGGCAAAGCCAAAGGTGACGCCAGCTGCCGCGGAGGCCTCAGCGTCATACACCGTGTCGCCTAAATAGATGGTGTCACTTGGTTGGGCGGCTAATCGCTGCATCGCCAATAAAATCCCGTCAGGTGCGGGCTTACCATGCGCAATATCTTCGGCAACCACTGCCTGGTCAAAATATTGGTCCAATCCTAAGCTGACAACATCTCGATCATATTCAAAGCGGCGCTTAGAGGTCATAATGGCCAGTTGGGCCCCCGCTGACCGCAATTGCTTCAAGGCAACTGGAATCCCATCATAAATAGCAACCGTATCCCGATAATCTTGGGTTCGTGGGCCCCATTCGGCTAATACCCCCTCAATATCGGGGACATTCAGACGAATCAACGCGTCTTTACTAGGAATGCCAAAGGTCGTGGCGAGTTCCGCATAAGATCGCTCAATCCCGCGTTCATGTAAGATTGCTTGTAACGATTTCATATACATGGCTTCCGTATCTAATAAGGTGCCATCAACATCAAAAATAAACGTCTTCATTTGGTCAGCACTCCTCGTTCATTAAAAATTTAAGATCGTATAAAAGAAAAAGGTCTGACCCGAAGGCCACACCTTAGTTTATCATGCTTTATTGCCTAATGGGAATCTGCTGACACAGCTTTTTTAGGTAATGCCGGTGTCGCCAGCTCCCCTTCGACCACTTCCACCGAACGTTGCAGGTTACGAAGTTGCCGAACCGCTCGAATCCATGATGGAATCAAAATCGCACAGGAACCTAACCAAGCCAACGGTTCTGCGGAAACAGCCCCAGCATAACCAAATGCTTTAACCATGACCAAAGCGGCAAAGACCCGCATGGTTAGTTCACCAACACCGGCAAGCGTCGGCAAGACCCGCCGTCCCAGTCCTTGTAGCGTATTGCGAATAATGAAGAGCACGCTCAATAGCAGGTAAGTACTCCCGATAATATTGAAGTAGGTCTGGGATAATTGGATAACATGTTCGTCTGCCGTTCCAATAATCAACGTCACAATGGGTTTCCCAAAGAAGATCACCAAGGCTCCGGCAAAGACGGCAAAGCTACCAGACAGCCAGAGAGTTTTCTTAACCCCTTCCATGATCCGCCCATACTTACCAGCACCAAAGTTCTGTGCGGCAAAGGTGGCCATGGTTACCCCAAATGAGGACATTGGTAGAGAACACAATTGATCGACCTTAGAAGCAGCCGTAGAAGCAGCCACAGAGTCGGTCCCTAACGAGTTCAGAGCGGCCTGCATCACCATCGTCCCAATCGCAATGATCGATAGCTGAAAGCCCATGGGCATCCCTGTTGAAAAATGCTGCCACAATTCATTAGCACTCACTTTGAAATCATCCCGCGTAATGTGCAGCAACGGAATTGAGCGAATGATGTACACCACACACAACAAGGAAGCAACCACTTGGGAAATGACCGTCGCCCAGCCCGCACCGGCAACCCCCATGTGAAAGACTAAAATAAATAATAACTCTAAAACAACGTTAACAACGGTCCCAATGACCAAAAAGATTAACGGCGTTCGGGAATCCCCCAGTGCACGAATAATATTAGATAACAAGTTAAACGCCATCGATGCAAAGATTCCGGCAAAGATGGTACTGATAAAGATCCGTGCATTGGCAAAAATACTAGCTGGTGTCTGCATTAATTTTAAAATCGGGTCGACAAATGTTAGTGACAGAACCGTCAAAACAATCGTCATCAAAATTGAAATAATGATGCTCGCCGCAAAAGATTGCCGGACACCCTTATAATCTCGGGCACCAAACCGTGTGGCCGTAATAATCGCTAACCCCGCCGTCAACCCTTGGGCAAACCCAATAATTAAGAAGTTAATTGAACCAGTGGCCCCCACAGCGGCAAGCGCCTTAACACCAAGGGTTTGGCCAACCACCACTGTATCAGAGACATTGTATAACTGTTGGAATAGATTACCAATCAACAGTGGAATCGTAAAGAAGAAAATTAGTTTCAGGGAATTACCCTTGGTCAAGTCGCTCATGTGCGGACCTCCTTTTAATTTTTTGTCAATCAAATTGACGCAAGAAGATTATCATAACGCCTAACCAGACGAATGTCAGTCTTTTTGCTTGAAGTCTTTGCCATTAAGAAATAATCTTACACGCTTCTTAAGATTTTTTGAAGACCCATTTGTGTTGAAAACGATTGCGGCAAGCAATTGTTATCTGTTTGTCATTTAACTCACTGGTTGACAAGTCTCCAATTTAAGAATTTAATGGACTTATCCACTATTTTTTTATAAAAGAGGTTACTCATGACTCAACCCATTACCTTTAATAAATATATTGCCAGTATTTACCGCCAATCTAAGCATGACTTCAATGAGCAAATTGCAGCCCTCGACTTGCGAGCAACGACAGGCGACCTGCTCTTATTTGTTGCCGATCATTCCGGACTCACGCAACGGGAGATTGCCCATCAAATGGTACTGGACCCCAGTCTGGTCGCTCGTGACTTACGCGCCTTAACCACTAAACAATTGGTTGAGCGGACTCCCGATCCACAAGATGGCCGTGCCCAACGCATTACCCTAACACCAACTGGCTACCAGCAGGCCGACCAGATTCGTCAAGTGATGGGCGCGTGGTGGCAGGCCTTATTTGCGGCAACCCCACAGGCTAATGCTCAGGTGACTGGTCAACAACTTGCGGCCATTTACCAGACCCTCCAACAGCGACAAGAAAGGAACTGAAAACTCACGACAGCATTTATCTCTTTTTTAAAACACTATAGTTGTCTCACATTTGGCCTAATCCTTATGGCCATTGCTGTGGCTCTCGCCAAACTTGCCAGCTTGGGAACCTCGCCAATTTCTAGCATTCCTAATGTTGTAAGTCTCATGACCCCACTCACAATTGGGCAAGTCACGATTCTCTTCATGATCGTGCTCATCTTATTAGAAGCGGCCTTTCTGCGCCATGAGTTTTCCCCTTGGGCCTGGTTGCAGCTAATTCCTTCCGTTATTTTCGGTGTCTTAATTGATGCTTTTACTCACTGGTTAAACTGGCTGCCACTACAGCACTACGGGGCCCAACTACTAGCCACCTTACTCAGTATTGTCATTCTCGCTTGGGGCGTTTTCTTTGAGGTTAATTCGAAAACAATCGTGATGGCTGGCGAAGGCATAGCAGGTGCCGTTGCCGTCGCTACCCACCGAGAATTCCCCCGAGCCAAGGTCTGGTGTGATGGCGCAATGGTTGTTGTCGCGATCATCTTGGCCTTATTCGGCCTTCACGGGCTAGTCGGCGTCCGGGAGGGAACCATACTATCGGCCTTAATCACTGGCCGACTCGTCAGCGCTTATACCCGATGGTGGCCTAATCTGGTAAATTGGCTACGAAATTAAATAGTGAGGCCCCTAACTAGCAAAGTGTCTTTCTAAAATGGCAATTGAATTTTCATTGAAACCGATTACATTTATATGTTATACTCCTCAACACTTAAATGGGTTTATCTAATATATGGAGGGATAATTATGGAAATTCAGTATGATTTTTCCGACAAAAGCGTCATTATCACCGGTGGGGCTGGTGGGATCGGCTACGGCATGGCCACGGCTTTTATTAAGGCCGGTGCGAATGTTCTAATTGTTGATATCAACGAAGACGCTTTAAATAAGGCTCAAGCAGCGTTACAAACTTTGGGTTCCGGAAAAGTACTCACGCTAAAAACTGACATTGCGTCTAAAGAAAATGACCAAACGATTATTGAGACCGCCGTCAAGGAATTTGGTCGTCTCGATGTCCTAATCAACAACGCTCACGCTTCCCACCAAAAACCGTTCGTTCAGTTAACCGACGAGGATCTCGAACTGTCACTCAGTAATGGATTCTACCCCACGTGGCACTTAATGCAACTGGCCTACCCCGCATTGAAAAAAAGCCAAGGTAGTGTGATTAATTTTGCTTCCGGCGCCGGGATCAATGGGCAACCGACACAGGCCGCTTATGCAGCTGCTAAAGAAGCGATTCGCGGCCTTTCTCGGGTAGCCGCCAACGAATGGGCTGCGGACAATATTCGTGTCAACCTCATCTCGCCAATTGCAGAAACGGCGGGCGTAAAGGCATGGAAACAAGCTGCACCAGATCAGTACACTGCCATGGTCAATAAAATTCCCTACACCGTCTGGGCGATCCCGAACAAGATATCGGTGCCGTCGCCCTCTTCTTGGCAAGCGACGCCAGCAGCTATATCACCGGACAGACGTTGATGGTCGATGGTGGCGATATCAAGTTACGATAATCGACGTGGTTAGGCTCCTTTAGCCCACAGGTGAGTATTTGCCGCCAATAGACGTGCACTAGACAAAAAGAATCAGTCCGCTCGGCACACTGCCCAGCCAGACTGATTCTTTTTGTCAGTTATTAAAACAACTCCAAGACCCGCTTTAGATTCTGTCGTAAAATCTGGACGCCCTTGTCAACCGGAAATGTGCTGGTATTAAATAGCGCAATGTTCCCGATACACATCTCAAAATAAAGGCGTTTGTTCATCTCCAACTGGCTAGGATCAGTCGTTACCTGTTCGATGTACTGACCAAACATGTCCCTTAAATCATTAAGTGCGGCTCGGACTTGTTGGTTCTCCCCAAACTCGACAATTCCGGCAACCATGTCGGCAAAACTAATTCCCATCTGTGTTTGCGTTAAAAATAATACCCCACCGTGTAAAAGTGCCGTCTTACCTGTATCTTCGGTGAGTTGACTGGCAATATTTGCCGTTAATTGCTGAATGTAAAGGGAAATCACACCACTTTTAACATCAGCAATATTATCGACGTAACGATACAACGATTGCGGCTTAACGCCACATTGCCGGGCTAATCCATTGTAGGTTAACTTGGAAAAGCCATTCTGGGCAACGATTGTCTCGGCTTGTTGTAAGACTGTCTCCCGCGTTAAAACACCTGATTTCATGATTAAATTCACTCCCCTTAGACTTTTGACTTATCAGACTCATGGTATGAGTCTATAATACATTTTATCGTTGGAATCTTCAAACGACTACGTTCATTAAATCATAAAACAAGGAGCATTGGCGATGGCTATTTTAAAAGTTAAAGATGCAAATATTGCGTATACAACGCTGGGAACTGGTCCGCTACTGATCATGATTCCCGGAGCCAACGGGACTGGTGACATTTTTGCCGGCGCCGCCAAGTTTCTCCAAAATCACTTCACAGTCGTTATGTACGATCGTCGTGGCTATGGGCAAAGCGAATTGACCGCCCCAACCCCAGACGATATCGCGGATATCACTAACACTTACCGGATCAAAACCGATGCGGCCGATGTCAACGCGTTGGCTCACTTTCTAAGTCCCCACCAAAAGGTCTACCTTATGGGAAGCTCATCTGGTTCAATCGTTGCCATGGAAACGCTCCAAGACTTTCCAGACATCGTGGAACAGATTGCCTTTCATGAACCACCCATCAATAGTTTTTTGCCGAGCGCGCATGCGGATCAGGCCCAAAATAACGAAATCGTTGCCACGGCTCTAGATGGTGATATGCAAGCCGCTATGACGTTATTCTTTAAGGCCATGCGTATTGGTCAGCTAGACGCCCAAATGATGGGTAAGCCTGCCGTTAAGGCTGATGCTGTAGCCACTGATCAGCGAATCAAGGGGATGCAGTATTGGTTCAAATACGAAATTCGCCAATATACCAGTCGGCAAATTGATATTGACCAATTGAAGAAATACCGGGATCAGATTAGCCTGCTTAACGGGACCGATTCTCTAGGCTCTTATCCGCAGATGGTTAACCACTTTTTGGCAGACTACTGGCACGTTACGATTTACGATATTCCTGGCGGTCATTTAGGATACGCCCAAAAACCAGAGGGCTTTGCCACCACCTTGGCCGCCATTTTTCGTTAAAAGTCACATAGAAAGAAGCTGTTGATATGCTTTATAACAAAATTGATGTTCACGCCCACTATCTTTCACCGGGCTACAAAGAATTCTTAAAGGATCAGTTCAACGATATGGGTGATGGTGTTAAAACCCCCGAATACAGTATCGACACCACGTTAGACATCATGGATCAAGCCAAAATTGATTACACCATCCTTTCCATCTCTTCACCCCATATTAATACCGGGGAGGCTAGCAGCACCTTTGACTTAGCGACCGAAGTTAACGAGTATGCCACGACTCAGCATAATAAGTACCCGGATAAGATTGGTTTTTTCGCCTCGATTCCACTTCCTTACGTCGACGAAAGCCTATCAACGATTAAGCAAATCGCCATTGACGGTCAAGCTGCGGGGTTTACCTTACCCACTAATTCACGCGGCGTTTATCTTGGAGATCCACAACTGGACCCCATCATGCAGGCCTTAGACGATCAGCATGCTATTGTGGCCTTACACCCTAATGCACCCGGAATAATCGATTCCCACGTCAATCAAGACGTGCCACAGCCCATTCTAGAGTTCTTCTTTGATACCACTCGCACGGTCGTCAATATGCTGACCCACGGTATTTTTACCCGGTACCCAAATATTAAATTTATTATCCCCCATGCGGGTGCCGTCTTACCCCTAGTGGCTAATCGAATTCCTTTTGCTAGGGGATTAAACCCTAAGTTAACCCCCGAACAATTGGATATTCAAAGTGTCATGAGTAGCCAATACTTTGACGTTGCTGGTATGGTATTATCGCAGCAATTGCCGGCACTCCTTGAATTAATTGACCCCGACAAATTATTATACGCATCCGATACACCTTACACACCAACACCAGCAGTGATTGGCTTAGCAAATAAACTGGAAACCACTGATTTACTATCCCCGTCCCTTAAGACCAAGATGTTTCGTCAAAATGCCCAGCGATTATTCAAGCTGTAACTTAACTCAAGATTTCTAACGCTAGATATACTAAAAGTTGAAAGTACAAAAACAGGCCACAGGCCTTGGTATTAAAAGCCTGTGGTAACAAACATCAGTTTTAGGCACTATCCAGCCCTACCAAGTAATCTCGTGAGATTACTTGGTAGGGCTTTTATAAATTCATCGAAAATGCTATCCAAAGTATTGTTGGTCATGCCCAACTGTTCACCTAGACCACTGAGAGTTTTCATCAAACAATTTAAGCCTTAGCCACCGTGATATCTTGAAGGCAACGACCATAATAAAAACCACCCGTTTTACGGGTGGTTTTTATTTAACCTTAAGCCTTTAGATGTTTTATTCTACCTCTGACAGCATAAATCAGCAGACACAATACCATGAATAGCGAAGTAGCAATAAATGTAACATGCATACCATTAACAAACAAACCTGGATGATTTGTTGGAATTGTTGATATCTTACGTCCCGCGTCTTTACTCATCGTCGTATATAAAATCAAATTGGCAAATACAATCCCCAAAACTTGCCCAATATTAGTTAATAATGACTGAACAGCACCTGCTATTCCTAACTGGTGGGGCTTTACTGATTCCATTACCAAAGTATTATTATTCGACACAAATAATCCAGCCCCGATACCATTTACCGCTGTTGCAAGAATCATCATTACAATTGATGTTCCAAATCCAAATGTGATGTACAACAGCTGAGAAACGAGTAAGAATATTGCACCTGAAATCACTATAGAAGTTCTACTATATTTATCTCCAAGCGATCCACCAAATGGTGCTGAAATTGCCATGATTACTGGAAAGGAAATCATCATTAACCCTGCTGCCCCAACTGACCAATGCAGTATGTTTTGTAAATAAAATGGGAATACAATATCAAAAAATGAATTTACCATCATCACCATAACCCCAGCCATCAGCGCTAATGTAAATTTCTTATCACCAAACAATTTAAAATCTAATACAGGTTCTGAATGATGGTTTTCAATCAACCCAAAAATAATTGCGATAACAACTAATATTCCAAACAGTATCAACACATTAAGATTAGCAAATCCAAGATTTTGTCCGGTTTCCAAACCAACTATTAAAAGT
>OMJG01000818.1_pt1 | contig 20916 bp, 19 predicted proteins | sample 1646431 | NCBI WGS metagenome assembly OMJG01 (sample SAMN03771674, study PRJEB25209) | food metagenome | isolation source: Cotija cheese | place: Mexico:Jalisco,Michoacan | collected 2011-12-12
GCGTTAGCTCAAATCGACGTCGGCTACGTTCCAGCAATTGGCACCCAGCCCCGGAGGTCGGCATAGGACGCACATATGCTGACGAATAGTAATCCAACTAACGGGCATATTTTAATCATGATTCATGCCAAATTAACTAGTACAATGCGTATACACGATATTAATCTTTGCCACTCTGCAAAAATGCTAAAACGTGCCCTGAGTTTACTTGTTTGTTCGTCAACAAGGATTCATTCTAGTCCGTTGGTAACTCTGCCTCTAACCGGTCAATAATCGCTCGCACGTCGTCAGTCGTCTTAGTTTGCATTAATTCGTTACGCAATTCAGCTGCGTGTCGCATCCCACGAACGTAGATCTTGAAAAAGCGTTGTAGTGGCGCAAAGTGGCCCTGCAAGCCTAAGCCAATGAATTGATCATATAAATCAACCTGATAACGTAGCAACTCCAGCATGTCGCGAGTTGAATGATCCTGTGGGGTGGCCTCAAAAGCATAGGGATTTTGGAAAATACCGCGTCCAATCATGATACCATCAACACCAGGATGGGCTTGGGCCAACTTCACTCCAGCTTGGTAGTCCAAGATATCCCCATTAATTTGCAATAGTGTCGCTGGTGCTAACGTGTCACGCATCTGAACTAAATTATCAATTAATTCATAGTGAGCCGGCACTTTGCTCATTTCCTTCTTAGTCCGCACATGAACGGTCAGCACTGGCACCTGTTGTTGTAGCAAAAACGGAATCCAAGTCTCATATTCATGCACGTCATCAAAACCTAAGCGCGTCTTAACACTGACAGGAAGATCAGCTTGTCGAGCACCTTCAATCACTTCTTTGGCCCGGTCAAAATGTCGAATTAAATCACTCCCACTGTGATTCTTGATGACGGCCATATCCGGACAGCCCATATTGAGATCAATCGCTTGATAACCTTGACGTTTTACCTCATACGCAGCTTTGGTAAAATCCTCACCACTATTACCCCAAAGTTGGACGATGGGGCGTGGCTTTTCAGTCTCATCAATGTATAATCGGCCTCGTGTCGTAAACTTAGCTTTCGGGTGGGTAATGCTCAACGCATTCGTAAATTCAGTATAAAAAACATCTGGTGCTGTGGCGCGCATCACAACGCGGCGAAAAACGGACCCCGTCACAGCTTCCATAGGCGCCAAACTGAAAAACGGTCGCTGTTCTGCCTGTGCTTTGGCCGCAATCCGTTGCCAATATGCCGACTGCGTCATAGTTAGTCATTCCCTTCTAAATAGATAATCACTTAACCATAATAGCGATGTTCCACGTTGAAGTGCAAGTATTTTGGTGGTCCACCTCAGGCTATTGGTAAAATATTAGCCAAAATAAAAGTCCGGCCGCGGCCGGACTGATTAAAATAGCTCAAATAATTAATTTTAATGAATTAAAAACAGTGCCCACATCAATAATCCGATTACGAGTACTAGGTTTAAAAATTCCATCCGCAAATCAGTCAATTTCAGTGAGCTGAATGAGATACCGGCAGTCGTATCCATGTATCGGAAGAAAATCCCACTTAAAACTAAACCAACCAATAATACAAATAGAACCATCATTCCCGTCATCATCATCACAAACTCAACTCCTTATTTGATAAAATTCTACGGCTTTTCAAAACCATGTTTATAGTAGTCCAGTGACCAATTTCAAGCAAGCATTTCCGGCCGAAAAGCCGGCGTTCTTAGCATTTTTTTATTAACTAAACGAGTCCGCTCATTACACTCAAAAAGTCCTTTCAGGAATCATTAAAATTCCGAAAGAACTTTTTAATTATGAACGATAAGTTACTTACTCAGTTTCGACGACCAAACTGAGTAGTCATGATTTCAGCCCACCATCATCGCTTATTTAACTCTAGTACCGTACACACACACTTTAACGTTAATCAGTCGTCTGATGACGTTGCCGTTGCCTGCTTAATCCTAACAAACTAGTAGCCGTTAACAATATCAAGCCCATTACCGTCAACGCATGGTTCGTCTGTTCACCAGTTTGTGGTAAGGTAGCTGGTTTGGCTGAAACGCGCGGCTGCGCTCGCTCAGTAGCCGGTTTGGCCACTACCGGGCTAACTGTCGTTCTTAAGGCCGGAATTGCTTGGCGTGACTTAGTAACCACTCGATATGGTGTTGATGTTGTAGTTGGCTTGACTGGTTTCATCGACTGGTTGCCCACTGCTCCTCGATGTGTCGCTTGGTTAGCGTCCGCAGACGTGTCAGTGGCACGATCAGCCACTGGTTGTTCACTCACTGGTTTTTCAATTGCTGGCTGTTCGCTCACTGGTTTTTCAGCCGCCGCTGTCAATGCCGCCAAAGTCTGGGCCCGCGCCGTCGCTAACTGCTCTTGGGCCTGAGCTAAATCCCGTTGGGCCGCCGCTAGCTTAGTCTTAGCAGCAGTAACCCGCTGAACCTTAGTCATATAACTGGCTTTAGCTTGATCAACAGCCGCTTGTGGCCGAATGATATCATAGTCAACTTGTGCAATTTGATAATCACGCGTCGAACCACTGACTTCCATCTTCGCATTAACTAACTCTTCCTTAGCCGCACTAACACGCGTATTGATTTTATCAAGAGTGGACTGCGCTGTTTGTAACGTTTGCTGGGCAGCCTTTAACTTAGTCTGCGTGGTTTGTAACGTCACCTTATTAGTGCCGCTATTATCCTTATCAAAGTTACTTTGGGCCGTCTGCACAGCGGTTGCTAACCGCGTCACTTCGGCTTGCGACTTAGTAACCGCAGTTTGTGCGGTGGTCTGTCCTGATAATTGTTCAGTCAATTCTTTTTGTGCCTGAACTTGGCGTACCATTGCGGCTTGTTTAAGGGCCCCCATGTGTGCCTGAATCTTTTGGTTCTTTGCTAAGATTTTATTGGTTGCATCTAAATTTGCTTGCGCTGCTGGCAACGCATCCGTTACTGTAGTTAATGCCGTACTAGCCGTTGTTAACGCTTGGGCTGCTAGTGTCACTCGGTTGTCTGCAGCCTTAACTACCGGACTGTTTTCAACCTGACTTGCAAGATTACCCACTGGCGCCACTTGCCTTACTTGCTTGGTTTGCGTCGTACCAACGGCGGCGTGCACCGCGATTGCTTGACCCAAGACTCCTCCAGTTAACATCGTAATCCCCATCATTACTCTAAGCGCTTTTGACATGCTCAACCAATCCCCTTTTACAAAGTATTGTCCAGTCCATGACCAGCGTCCTGATCAAAAATAACAGCCACTGGAACCCTTTCATTTTGCCGGATTCGGTACCAAAAGCAAGTAAAATTAGCTATTCCACTTCTTCATAATTACCAACCATTCGCCAATTTCTAATTACAACACTAACATTATTATATCTTCCCAAAATTAGTCAGTGTCACGGTACTAGCTCCCATCTATGATCGAGTCACGACTCATAATCATTCGCACTAGCAACTGTTCATCGACACCACAATTTTATTAACGACCCATTCCCATTAAAAAATATAATTAATATTTTGATTACCGTAATTGCCCCATAATATTCATACTAATTTATACCATTGCTTAATTAGGCTGTCCTCCTAATCGGTGTTAAAATAGAATCTAACCTAAAGAAAAGTGTGACTGCCATGACCATTAATGACCTCCAAGCATTTGTGATGGTGTACGATTTACGCCACATTTCTAACGCTGCCGTCGAACTCCATTTATCACAATCAGAATTATCCAAACGAATGCGCGCCCTCGAGAATGAACTTAATATCAAATTACTAGATACACACAACAAACGTCGCTTACAAATCACACCAGCTGGTGAAACGTTTTATCATCACGCGCATAAAATGATTACTGATTACGAGACCATGATGCACGATTTAGCACCGAACCGACCAACCACGTTTGCCAACCTGATCATTGGTGCCATTCCAATTTCAGGTCAATATAATATCGCCAAAAAAATTGCTGCCTTTGACAATCAACATCCCGATACCGCAATCAAAATTATCGAAGATGAAGGCGATCAAATCGTTAAGCGCTTGCTGAACGGTGAACTGCAGGCGGCCATTATTCGTGACACCCAGACGACCCAACTGCAACCCACCGAATTTCAAAAACAACCACTACTCGCAGATGAACTAAAAATCATTCTGCCGCGTGATCACCCCTTAGCTGCCCAACCTGTCATTCGGATACAGGATTTGGCCAGTCAAAAAATCGCTACTTTACCGCCAGGCTCTGGTGTTTACGAGCCTATTAATGCGCTTTTTGCACGTCAAGGAATGACCCCACAATTTTTCTTTGAAAGCACGCACATCGAAACGCTCTTAGGTATTCTCAACCAAAATAACGTAACCTTTTTATTTAAACAGTCGGTCCTTCCATTCATGACGGAACACGTGGTGATGCGCTCGCTAGCCATCCCGTTCATCAGTCAACTGAACTTTGTTTATCCCCAGCGTGCGGGTAATCAATTACTGACCGACTTGATCGACTACTTAACCGTTCAGACTAACTAACAATCCTAAAAAGCTCCTTTCCAACTGACCGATGGCCGTTTGAAAAGGAGTTTTTTTAACAGTACTTTGCTTATGCCAACCCAACTAAATGGAACCAGAACATTTCAACTAACGCAACGACAAAGACAACCGCTGTCAGTGGAATTCCTAAGCGCATCACGTCTTTTTGTGTGTAACCACCACCAGTATCGGGGTCACTCCCAACTAAGACAGCTAGGTTATGGAACGGTAAAATATAATGTAAGTTCGTTACTGAGAAGACTAATAACGAGACGGCCAATGGTGAAATTCCCATGTGGGCTGTCGCTGCCACGAAGGCCGGAATCGTAATCCCCATTACCGCAATAACTGAACCCATGAACATGTGGATAATCATAGCGAAGACGGTAATCACAATCGCTAATAAGTAAATATTGGTTGGTAAATTGCTTGGAATCAAGGTCTTAGCAATCCAGTTATTCATACCAGTTACACCACCGACATTCCCAATCGCAATCGCCGAAGTCAAGAACACTAGCACGTTTACGGGTACGCCTTCCCACGACTTGGCTGTTAAGATACCACCCACGACTGGAAGACTCATCATCAGCGCAACGATTAACGTTAACCAACCAACATCTAAGCCAGTGATACCACTCGTTAACCAAAGTGCAATCGCAATGATCAACCAAATAATCGTCCGAACTTCCTTCCCCGTCATACCACCTAATTGCGCTTGTTGTTGCTTTAAAGCTTCAACGTCAATATGAACTTCTTGACTAGGTTTGAAGAGGAATAAGAAAAGAAACATCGTTAAGATGGCCGCAATAATCATTGGGACACCCATGTAAATGAAGTAAGAAACAAAGTTGACACTCTGACCAGAAGCTTGCACGGCCAACGGGTTCAGTGATGTATCACCAGTATAGAATACCCCGGATAGCGGACAAGACGCTGCAAACACTGCTAGCCCTAATTTAGCCAAATCGCGTTTCGGCATCTTCGCCGTTTCCGCGACCACCGTAATAACGGACATGATCATGAAAGCCCGTGGCCATGGATGAGGAATCAATAGCGCTAAGATAAAAGTCAGCGCAAAAATTGAAATCACAATCCCCTTCCAACTACGCACAAACTTAATAATGAATGCGTACGCGATTCGTTGACCCAGTCCAGATTCATTAACCGCACCGGCAATCAAGTACGCCCCAATCACAAGCCACATAATCGAACCGGTCCATGCCGTCGAGAAGACCTGGGATGGCGTCGCCACATTCATAATAATAAGTAACATTAAGTAAATCCCACCAACGAACGCGGGTTGCGCAATTTGGGTGGCCCACCAGACGACCGTCATCAAACTAAGCGCCAAATCCATCTGACCCTTAGCCGATAAGCCGGCAATCGGTAGGAAGTAAATAATAGCAAACACAGCGATTCCGCTGAAAAAGCCAATCGTTTTCTTGTTCACGAGGTAAATGCTCCCTTCATTTTGACAGCAAAAAAGCCCCCCGACCAGCACACTTCCGTTGGTCTGGCGGCTCCTTGCACTATTAGAAATTTAATTTTTTGAAATTATAAGCTAAACAGCATCATGAATCAAATCAAGCTGCGCAGTCTATTTCAAATATTTCTCCCAGTCATCAACTTTCATGAATTGGGCCCGTTCGAATTGATCCTTCATATCGAATGGGACGGTCCCATCGATCACTAGTTTAGAACTCATGCCACGGAAACGGATCGACTTCGGATCATATTGTGGCCGTTCAGATGGATCCAATGGATGATTCCGCATCCCAGATAAGACCATCAAGTCTTCATCTGCTTGGAAACGCGTATTCATCGTCCAAATCACATCGTTCATATCGAAAATATCAACATCCTCATCAACTAAGATAACGGTCTTTAATTCCTTAAAAGCTGAAAATGCTAACAAAGCCGCTTGCCGTTGAATACCTTCATCCGCTTCATTCTCTTTATGAATTTGCATGATGGTCATTAACTTCCCACCACCAGCCGGCGGATTATAGACGTTGAGCACTTTACCAGGAATGGCCCGATCAACTAATTGCAAAATACTTGCTTCTGTTGGAATTCCAGCCATGCTGACGTGTTCTTCGGAAGGTCCGATAACACTTTGCATAATGGCATTTTCCCGGTGCGTCACCGCCGTCACCTTAATCACTTGTAAGGCCGGATTAGCATCACCATCATAACCTGGAAATTCAGGCATCGCTTTACCCGTATGCGTATTGATGTCTTCTTGAATGCGTTCGTTAGGCATGATGTAGCCTTCCAACGTGTATTCAGAACGTGCAATCGCCTGTTCATCAACGGTCACCCCGTCAACTAATTGAACAGCTTGGTTCCGAATCGCACCAGCAACACCCAATTCGTTATAGCCGAATGGCGTGGTCGGTGGCTCGAAAGTCGCACCAATCGTAATCGCCGGATCCAAACCAATATTAATGGTAATTGGCATTGGTTTGTTAGCTTTTTCATATTCCTCAGCAAAAGCACCGATATGCCGACCACCAGGCATAATATAAATGCCTAGCTTGTCCTTATCTTCAAGAACCATCCGGTGAATCGTAACGTCGCTCTTAGACTTGTCCATACTTGAGCCAAGTACAACACCGACTGTAATGTAAGGGCCAGCATCTTGGGGCGTATTCGTTGGGGCAGCAACTAACTTTCGAATATCAAAGCCTTCATCAGTCGCCTTATAAATAACATCGTGAGCAGGTGCATCCGCTTCAGTGACCGTTTCTGGTTCAACTGGATGTGAAACTGCTTCATTTAAATATTGACCTAACGTTTGGTAATCATGATGGAACATCTTACCAACGCGTCGGCGACTAGCCATTAATCCAGTTAAAACGCGGGTGTCAGGAAAGCCTTTAACGTTATTGAACATCATTGCAGGGCCTTCTTGGGTTGGCCGTTGAACGGTCCCACCAGCACCAATATACCGATAAACACCAGAAAGTTCCGCATTTGGATCAACTTCGACGTCAGTTTCATGATAGTTCTTTGGATCATCCTTGATCTCATCAAGCACGCGACGCAAATCCCATGGTTGTTCTGCCATTTCATTCATCTCCCTTAAAGTTTACAAGACTATCATACGGCCAGTCGTAAGCGGGTTCAATTCGGATTCAGCGGATGTGTTATTCATGAATGGAATAATAAAAATTCAACTGATTATCGATGATTAACGGCAAACATCGTCAAACTAATCAGCAGCCTTTAATAAAGTTCATCTACTGACGTAATAACTGCAAAAACAACTGTATTTTTTCCAATTATTAATCAGATAATTGATTCTCAAAATTACGCTATGTTATGAGAAATACTGATAGACTAGTCAAAAAGATTAGACGCTAAATCAATGTACATTAAGCAATAGCAAAAATCCCATTTGAACAACTAGCCATTAACGACCGTTGTCCAAATGGGACCTGCTTTATTAACTATCTACATCAGGTGCGTAATGTGTTCAACTACAAAAACCTGTGGTCAAATTCCATCTATCAAAACTTAATGATGACGCGCTTCAATTGGCGAGCAATAGCATACACAGTCAAAATAATTGTAATTAACCATCCGGTAGTTGCTAGGGCCTTAATTATAGCGATAAATCGCTGCATACCGTTTCCACCTTTAAAACAAATTAAATTGCTAATCAATTGTCTGGGCATCTAAACGATGACTCAATGATAATAATTCGCTAACTAATAAATTTTCAGTTGGCGTTAGTCGTATACATTGTGTAAAAATCGTATAAGTTAAATAGTCCGTAAGTTGCCTAATCAGACCACTATCTAATTGACTTGTCATTGATAACTGGTGCTGAGCATCCTGTAATGCCATTCGCATACCTTGATACGTAACAGTTGGCGTTAGATCCTGATACAGAGCTTGAATAATTCCTTGTGCTTCACTTTTCACGTTACGCACCTTCTTTTCAGAAAACTAATTACTACTAGTATAAGCTCTTTTTACAGAAAGTTTAAGGTTATTTTAATTAAGCCTAAATCATTTATAATTTGCTAGCAGTACGAACTCGGTTTTAAGCTACCAAAATCTGATCTTCTGAAAATTCATTCTTGCTAATCTCTTTCTTTACTTACCTGTATCAGTGACACTCACCACCTATTCTTTCAAAAACCATTATTTCGTTCAAACTTCATTTAAGAAATCTTTTTCAAAATAAGTTCAGACCTCAAACGTAAGCATCATATCAATAGTGCAAAACTTTCCCCCATACTCTCGACAGATACTAACTAGCACTGATATAATCTGAAAACCATTAATTAATTTATCTTAACTTGATAATTATTACCGCTAAGTCCTACAAAAGCACCATTTTTCGCTTCATCACTCTCCGAATGTGCTATTAACCATTTATCTGTAGCGAGTAATACCTGCTTTTGACCAGTCGCAGCAGTCGCTAAAGACGAATTAACACCCTTCAGCAATGCAACTAAGCACCGATAGCCTCGCAAACTAGTCTGACAAGGAGCATAATGTAAAGTTGTTCCATATAAAACAATCATCGTTCCAGCAGGTACAAAAAAGGCTTTCGTATTAGCTGTCGCATACTGATTATTGTGAATTTCCCTAACATCGCCTAAGAACAAAACAACGTCTTCAGTAAACCAATTTAGCTCTGGTGTTTGATGCCATTCTAAACAATTCATTCGATCGGTATGACCGTTACAATATCCCACTTGAACTGGAAGACCGCCAAAAACATCTTTTTGGATTGTGTGAGCGATTGCTAATTGTTCTAGTGCTTCATCTGATGCTACATAAACGTTGCCCTGTTTCGGTATTGGCCTAGTATTCAATGTCTTAGCCGCTGAACTAGTATTAATGGTTGTAACGATCTGCGCATATTGTGTAAATTCTGCATCAGTAATCTGATAAAGATGATACTCTAAATTCATTTTTCGAATTGTTTCGTACATATTAATGACTCCTAACTATATTAAAACTCATTTGTGAATCACTCGTCCTAAAAAGCATTCCCAAGTAATTGCGATACTTTAATTGCAAGCCAGCCAAGCGGATTGGTTACTGCTGAATTCATACTGATAATCTGTGAGGTTCCAGTTGGAACAGTTGCTCCTGTCATATGTGCTGCCGCAGTGTAAAATCCCGCCACATCAGTACCAATATATAAGATAAATACCATCATGATAGTACCCGCAATTAACATCCGTAGTAGGTCTTTCTTCAGGTACGCCGCCATCATTGGCAAAATAAAGATAATTGACGATAAATCAACCATTGGCAAAACACGATTTCCTGGGAGAATCACTGCTAGCAATAGTGTTATTGGAATCAATAACAGACCCGTCGCCATCACGGATGGATCACCAGCCATCAAGGCAACATCCATCCCAATAAAGATTTCCCGATCTGGGTACTTCGACTTGAGTACTTTTTCGACTGCTCCACGAATGATTTTCAAACCCTCCATTAATATATCGACCATTTTAGGTAATAGGAGCATTGACGCGCTGACCTTCACAGCTAGGTCCATAACTTTTGGTGCTGAAAATCCAGCCAGTGCGCCAATCAATATGCCAAGGATGAAGCCAATAACTAATGGTTCTCCTAACACGCCAAAGCGTTTATTGATTTGTTTTGGACTTAACTTTACCCTATTCAATCCAGGAATATGGTCAACAATCCCGTTAACTAATAACGCCAGTAAAACCCACGGACTATTAGTGAGATGTGGAAACGATAGTCCAGACATTCCAAATTGCTTTTGAATTGTCGGAGCAGTCCAATCTGCCACTTTCAACATTAAAATAAATAGCAGCAACATAATCACAAAAGCAATAACAAAACTTCCCGATGCAACATACATTACCGTACCGACAACTAAAAAAATCCAGTAATTAAAAATATCAATATCCATGGTCTTCGTAAACTTGACAACAAACAATAAGACATTTACTAATAAAAAAGTAAATACGGCTAATGGCATCAATGCTGAACTCCAGCCAATCTGAGACGCATTTGCCCAACCAGTATCTAATACAGTCAAATGAACCCCAAATCGCTTAACCATTGCATTAGTTGCTGGCCCCAGATTATTGAGTAATAAATCAATCACCATGTTTAGCCCCGTAAACCCAACACCAACCAATAAAGCGGCTTCAAATGCCTTACCAATCTTCACCCGAAATAAAAGACCCACAATAAAGAAAATAATCGGCATCAGAACTGGCGCGCCTAATGAAATGACTGACTTTAAAATACTCATTTCGTTACCCCCACTGATTGACAAACTTGTTCGATTGCCTGCTGCCAATTCTTCAAAATTACTTGTCGTCTATCCTCATTAATTGTTCGCCGATATTCATGATATCTCAGTACTTTATTAAGCTGTAGGTTCCCATAAACCATCATTGACCGACCGGCACAATATGCTACTCCAAAAGCACTTAATTCTTCAATATCAGGAACATCAACAACCAAATTCGACATATCACTTTGAAATTGCATTAAATAAGCATTAGCCGTCACACCACCGTCTACTTTGAGTACATGCGTCTTAATAGCTAATTTTTTGTCAATTGCATTTAAAATATCATTGATTTGAAAAGCAATTGAATCAAGCGCAGCTCGGACGACTTCTGGCCGCCCAGTTGTTCGGGTCATACCAGTCAACGTTGCTTTGGCACGTGTATTCCAATATGGTGCACCTAGACCAGAAAATGCCGGTACTAAGCAAGTATGATCCTCCGGTATTGCCTGACGAGCAAGGGCCTCTGCTTGATTGGCTGAATCAATTAATTTTAAGTCATTGACTAACCACCGGACAACAGCACCCGCATAGTTGATATTTCCCTCCGCAACATATGTCATCTGACCATTAATTTTCCAACCAATAGAAGTCACAACATCCGATGACTGAACTGGCTTATCACCTATATTCATCATCACAGATGATCCAGTGCCAATAGTAGCCTTAACATCACCGATATTTTCGCATCCTTGTCCGTAAAGCGCCGCCTGTGAATCGCCTAACATACAATGAATTGGCAGTGCTTTAGGGAAAATACCTTCAAAATCAGTTTTCCCAAATAAAGTATTCGACTGTTCAATCGTTGCTAAAGCTTCCAGTGGAACACCAAATGCATGACACAAACTCGAATCCCATGCAACCTTATTAATATCTAACAATTGAGTTCGAGATGCATTGGATGGTTCAGTCTTAAAAGCATGACCATGGGTTAATCGGTACAATAGCCACGTGTCCATCGTTCCCATACAGAGATTGTGATTTATCGCGGCAGTTTGTACCTCTGGAACGTTTTTTAACATCCAAGACAACTTGGCCGCCGTAAAATAAGGTGACAAAGTTAATCCAGTCTTCGCCTTCACCTCATGTGCAATCCCCTTTTTTTGTAGCAACTCAACAATATCAACGGCCCGTCCATCCTGCCACACAATGGCTTTAGTCAAGGACTTTCCCGTATCCTTCGCCCATGCAGCGGCAGTTTCTCGTTGTACCGAAAGTCCAATACCACTAATTTCCTTTACTGGAACACCGGCATTTTGAACTAAGTCATTCATTAACAAAATAACATTTTGATAGATTTCATCTAAATCATGGCTGATCCAACCATCTTTATTAATTATTTGCGCGTGGCTACGCGACTGTTTATAAACAATATTGCCTAAATCGTCGAACAATAATACTTTAGTCCCTTGTGTGCTTTGATCAATTCCAATTACATAATTACTCATCATTTTCACCAACTTATTAATTTTGGGTTATAAACAAAGACAGCCACCAGCCGAAGCCCAGCAGCTGTCTTCAAATTTCAATTCAACACGGTCGGTATGTCAGTTGTCCAAACACTTAATGACTCGAGTTGCAATATTTTGCGCATCAATTCCATAATGTTCGAAAACTTCAGCTTGTGAGCCAGCAATCGCTGGCTCGTCTGGGAAACCGACAATATCAATCTTTGTATCACCCCGAATTGCCAGTGTTTCAGCAACTGCTGAACCTAAGCCTCCATAAACAGTATGTTCCTCAATAGTGGTTACTAAACCTACTTGGTCGGCAATTTGATTAAGCAAAGCAGTATCTAACGGTTTGACACTGACCAAATCAACCACTTTAGCGTGAATACCCTGCTTAGCTAATTTATTTGCAGCCTCCACTGCAATTTGAACAGTTTCACCAGCAGCAACTAAAGCGACATCATTACCATTATCTACAACAATATTGGCTTTACCGGGGCCACGAAAAGCCTGATTAGTATCATCATAAATATCTGGTAATGCTTGTTTCCCAATTCTGACATAGGCCGGATGATCCGATTTAGCCAAATATTGCATCAAACCACGCGTTTGCCACTGATCAGCGGGCATATAGACCTGCAGATTTGGCAACGCTCGTGTAATAGCTAAGTCTTGTAACGAATGATGTGTATTTCCCAAAACACTGTACGAGTTTCCACCGGAAATACCAATCAACTTTACATTGGTATCAGAATAAGTGACATCAACTTTAACTTGTTCAATGCTTCGCATCGTTAGGAACGCAGCTGGTGAAAAAACGAATGGTCGTTTTCCACTATGTGCTAGTCCAGCACCAACAGTCACCGAATTTTGTTCTGCAATCCCCATTTCAACTAACTGGTCTGGTAGCTGTGACGCAAATGGCATTAGTGAGGCCGAACCACGAGAGTCACTGGTTAACGCCAAGATATTATGATCATGTTTAGCCGCAGTGATTAACTCCTCACAAATTATAGAACCTACCTTTGCACTTTTAGTCATTTTGTAACCTCCCAATTAATTCATCAAGTTCATCCAACCCTTGTTGATACTGTTCTGCAGTCGGAACTTTATGGTGCCATTCAGCACGATTCTCAGCAAAACTAATACCACGACCCTTAACGGTATCTGCTAAAATTAACTTTGGACGTAAAGGTGTATTGGGGGTCTCCAGTGCCTTAACAAGTTGTGCCATATCATTCCCGTCAATCTCAATAACATCAAAACCAAATGCACGATACTTATCAACTAGTGGTTCACTATTCATGACTTTTTCAGTTGGGCCACTGATTTGCAAGCGATTATGATCAATAATCGCTGTCAGATTATCCAACTGAAAACTACCTGCGGCCATCGCGGCTTCCCAGACAGATCCTTCAGCTTGTTCACCGTCTCCCATCAATGTATATACGTGATAATCCTTGTGGTCTAACTTCGCCGCTTTGGCAATGCCAACACTTAGGCCTAATCCATGACCTAACGAACCAGTATTCAACTCAATACCATTAACGTGATTGGTTGGATGACCAATATAAGGTGAATCAAATTGTGAATAAGTTTGTAAGTCACTCTTTGGAAAATAACCCCGATCTGCTAAAACGTTATATAACACCTCAACAGCATGGCCTTTGGACTGAACATAGCGATCACGGTCATCGTTAGCAAATGTCGTTGGCGTCTGATTCATAGCCGCATAATATAACGCAACCAGAATGTCGGTACATGATAAATCCGAACCTGTATGTCCCGTCTTAGCTTGATAAATCATTTGCCAAGTTGAACGCCGGATTTGCGCTGCTTTTAACTTTAATTCGTCAATTCTCAAATTAATCTCCCCTATTCCTTACTTAACGATTGAATCAATATCACCACGTAAATATGCTTGCACATCGTCTTCAATTGGATCATAGAAATCAGGTGTTACCCCTAGATACTTACATGCCTCATACAAGACAGGAACCACATCGGCACGTACTGCGGCCATATGATGAATATATGGTCCATATACAAGTTTTGTTTCAAAGCGATTGAGATTAGCGAATTGTAACCAAAGATAAGTACCTTGTTCATAAGGCCCCTCACATGACTTAGCATTACCTAGTAATAAGTTATATTGACCATTATCTCCGTCAAAACGACACAACGTATATTCGCCATCTTTTGCTTGAAGTGCAACAGAACCAGGGAAATCAAAGACAAAGTGTGATTTTGGTAACGATGGTTTATTCTTGGCCGTGGAGAACGGGAAAACACCCAAATGTTGCAATAATTCACCGTTTGGATTTTCTGGATGACGACAGTTAACATCAGCAAAAATCGCCTTCTCATCACCCATCGTTGCAGCTTCAACTAATAATTCGGAGATAACACCGTGAATATCAGTTTCACAAGTTACGGGAGTTCCTTCATCTTGAAGTAACGATTCCGAAGCGTATGGTAAAATGCCAATCTCATCTTGCAAGGCCGTCCAGCATTGGATAGCACCAGCATTACATCCATATTCAGTCATCTTGTGTGATAAGGCGACTTTTAACGCGGCTACCATATTCAAATCTTTATCAGTAATATCGACATCTGCAACTTGCTTTAACGTTGCAACCGTTACGTCAATTTCTGACGAATGACTTGCTTGTAGCGTATGAATTTCTTCAACAAGTTCCGTCAACGGAATTGGTGATAATGAAATGTTGAACTTTTCAAGCAGTTCTCCTTCATTTACCATTGTTGACCAAAAATCAAATGGCCGTGGTCCAACTTGTAAGATTCGCGTATTCTTGAAAGTTTTTACAATATTACATACTTTAATGAAATCTGTTACACCGCGTTCAAATTCAGGATCGTCAATATCAACATTGACTAAGTAAGTAAATGGAATTTGGAAACGACGTAATACTTTTCCAATAGCAAACAATCCGCATTGCGTGTCTCGAAGACGAGAGCCATCAGCAGCTGGTGCTTCATCTTTAGGACCCCAGAGTAATACTGGAACATCTAATTGTTTGGCTAACCGTGCACATTCATATTCAGTACCAAAATTTTCATTTGCTAAAAATAAGCCATCAATTTTTTCAGCTTTAAATTTAGTTGCAATTTTCTCCATACCAGCGTCATCATACAAGAGACCATCATCGTTTACTTCTTTAATATCAACATAGTTAACATGCATGGCATCCAACTTATCACGCGTTAAATTTGCGTATTCAATAGCTGCATCTGGCGAAAAAATATTACGTCGGGTCGGTGCAAAACCTAATTTAATTGATTGAGTCATAAAAATGCCTCCTGATTTTTTGTTATCGCTTACATGATGCATTCTAAAATATCAGCTAAGTCTCCTCAATAGTTTTTGTAAAAATAGCATTAGTTTAGTATAATTTTAGTTATCACAGGAGATGAATTTATGGGAATTAAAATCAGTGACATTGCACAACTTGCTGGCGTATCTAAATCAGCCGTTTCATTAGCACTTAATGAAAAGCCAGGAATAAGTATAAGCACTAGGAAAAAAATCATTAAAATTGCTCATCAACAAGGCTATACACCACTGCGTAAAAAGCGTCAGGATATTCAAAACAATCTAGGAGCTGTAGCCTTTCTAGTTGTGACAACAACCGGTGTTGTAAAGAGTAATTATCGAACGCTGCCTTTTTTTAACTCACTCATTTCATGCTTATCTGCTGAGATCAGTGCAGTTAACGGTAGTTTAAAAACTATTACTATTACACAGACTGAATTAAGCCAGCAACTCTCCTCTATTAGGGAAACAGCAGATAGTTTTCTAGTACTGGGTACTGATCTCACAAAGAAAAGTGCTGCACTAATTAATCAACGTCTTAAACATGTCGTTTTCCTTGATACATATTTTGAAGACATTAATGCTGATTTTGTTACCATGGATAACTACCAAGGTGCCCGATTAGCAGGAGAGTATATCTTGCGAAAGGGGTATCGTCAGATTGGTTATTTTGCATCTGACAAAATCATGTCAAATTTTTCAGAACGGCGCCGCGGTTTTCGGGCAATTCTAAAAGAAGCCGGTGTCACTATTTCTAACGATAATTTTTATTTCATCTCGCCAACTGAAACTAATCCCAATGGCCTTAATATGACAAGATTTATTAATAAGTTACCTAAGGCAATTTTTTGTGAAGACGATTACATCGCCCTTCGGCTACTTAAGGTTGCTCGCCAAGCTAAAATTACTATCCCTGACCAACTAGCAATCATGGGTTTTGATGATATTTACGAGAGCACTTTGGTTTCCCCAGAACTGTCAACCATTCATGTGCCTATTGAACAAATTGCTCATGAGGCGCTAAAGCAATTAATCGATCAATATTTGCATCCCCAACGGCTGCCCTTAAAAATCCTTGTCGCAACTAAACTTGTCGAAAGGCAATCATTATAAAAACGAGGGGCAACTAAACTAATTAATTAGTTTAGTTGCCCCTCGCTTTTTATTTACTCAGTCGCATCTCGGTTTTAGTCGTACGATCAATGTGATTAAACCACTTCCAACTGTAATTGCCGCGATTCAACCCACTTCGCCGCCACTAGTACGCGGTACAGTACGATTGAAATAATGGCTGGCATCAGGACGCCCGTCAGCAAGTAGACCACAAACTGGTTAAAGTTAGTCGAAGCTAACGAAATCGGCGCAATCAGTGAATTCAAACCTAAGCCTGCTAACTTGTAGCTCGTTGAAAAGTGGAAAACCATTGTCGCAACTGGCGCAGAAACAATGGCCGCAACCATTGGTGGAATCGCTAACCGTGGATTCACCAGCAAGTTCGGAAATTGGACTTTAGGTGTAATAATCCCCTGTGCAATATTAGCGCCCAAGTTGTTCTGTCGAAAAGACATAATCGTAAAGCCCACGAACTGGGCGGTCGTTCCAATCAAGGCTGCGCCAGACGACACTGGATCCAACATCACAGCAACGGCCAGTGCCGCCGAAGAGGCTGGCGTCATCAGGAATAAGGCCCAAGCGAGCGAGACCGCCATTGACCCCATCAACGGGTTAACTTTCATCGAGGTCGCAATGAATTTACTCAACCAGACAAGCGCTGGTGTCGTCACTGCTGCTAATCCCAAACCAACCACCGCACCAACAAAGGTAGCTGCTAACGGCACTAGCATCATATCAAGCGGTGTCTTACCCGTTAAATAATTACCGACCAGCACTGCTACCAGCCCAGCCGCAACTGCTGAAATCGGTTGTCCAGTGGTAAAAACAGAACTCTGGGCCGCCTGAGCTAATGTATGTCCAGTAGCCGTTACACCGTTAGTAGCTGATTGTGAGAAATACACCGCGTTAGCACCAATCGTGGATGAAATCCTGGCACTAAACGTGACCAACGTATTACTATTAAGCATCGTCGCAATGGCGACCCCAAAGGCTGGTCCTAGTAAGACTTGCGCAATCGCCCCTATTTGATACAACGCTGTCCAGTGAACAAAATTAGCAAGTGATTGCAATAACAACCCAATTCCCAAACAAACCAAAATTGCATTAGAAACACCGGCTGAAACTTTATAAACGTAATCCATGGTACTCATCTTATGTGTCGCGGTATCCGCGGTAGTCTTAGTTTCCATATGTATGCCTACATTTAAATTAATAAGAATATGATTAGAAAAATATGAGAATAGCTACATTTAACCATGAGTTATGAAAATTGTCAACGTTATTTTCAGCATTGTTCTAATAACGACATCATAAAAAGAATGACCAGCAAGCTTTGGTACAGCTGCTGGTCATTCTCATTCAGGTTAAAACATTCAAATTATTGACACAAGTGATCAATCCAGGCGAATAATTCCCCTAAATCGTAATCGCCACTATGTGGAATGTCCCATGGTAACGCAAAGTCAACATCATAGCCCTGATTTTTGAGCATCGTTGCTAGAATGATTGGAATCGCAAAACTCGTATCCCGGTCAGCGGCGCCATGATGAATCCGCCAATGTTTAGCAACTTGTGCCTGTTGTGTTAATAAGTAGCTGATTGGATTAACAGCTTTGACAAGATCATCATCGGCCAGTTGAGCCGTAACCGTACTTCGTGCCTGTGACAATGCTGTAAAGTGCTTGCCTAGCACCAGCGCATCACCAAATAAATTATTTTCTGGACTATCCAAATTCAATTGATCAAATGCTGGTACGGCTTTCATCCGTGTTAACGATTTCAGATAGGCTGTCAAATCTAGTTCAGTCACTTGACCATCCGTGACGGTAAAACCCGCATACTTATGAATATCAGTTCCTTGGTCCAGCGCATTTTGTGCCGAAGCCATCAATAAGTGGCGGACGACTTCACGAAAAGGGCCAGTACCAGCCGCTGTCACGGTCAACGTCGTTCCGTCAGTCGCTTTTAACCCCAAGTGATTCAAATAATCCCTAAACTGGCGTTTTAAAGTCGCTGAAAGTGCCTGCGCTTCAGAATCCAACACACCACTAACTGGTTCAAATTGCGGACGCCCGTTCACAGCGGTTCCCGCTACTGGTTGATATCGGTGCCAGTCATTGATACCGTTAAATTGCCACTCATAGGCCATGTCTGCGTGTTCCAGATTATGAATCGGGCAGTAAGCCGACACCGCAAAGATATCGTCAGTCGTTGGTGCCGCACCAAGCGCAGTTAACGCCGTTTCAAAATAGGTGCTGTTTCCACTAGTCCCCGCTAAAGCGGAAGTGGCACCCCCGGCACTCGTTCCATTCGTGATAATCCGATTCGTATCACCTGGCAGCCGATTCTGGTTATACTTAACGTAGCGGATAGCCGCCTTCATATCTAAGATAAAGGCCGGTGCTTGTCCGACCCGTTTACCTGACTCATCAAGCGTGGTACGCCCTCGAATCCCGGCGGCCACCACCACATAGCCTCGTTTTAGCGCCTGCTGAATCGTGGTCGCATTCGTTGGCCATGCCGTTCGCTGTGGATCATCCGCTGGACCAGGCATGTAGCCACCAACCGTATTAGGCATCAAGATTGGCGCAGTTGTTCTTTGATAACCATTAACTGAACCATCATGCAAATAAGCTGCTGGCACAAATACATTTAACACCTGAATACTTGCCACCGGATGCTGAACATACTGAATCTCTCGGGCCGCATAGTAATGAATCGTTTGGCCTGCAACTTGGACTTGTTCAGGAACTAACCAGTCAGGATCAAAGATTAAGCGATCATACATCTCTCTACCTCCGTTTCTATCTAACCGTTACTTTACCCCTATTATTAAGTTTAAAGCAACTCCCTTTAAATAATCTATTATTAATTGCGAATAATGATGCTAAGGCGATCGATGACCTTTCCATAGCATGTGTGCCTATTGAATAGCGCCATTAATTGATTCTGTGTTCCATTCAAATCACTTAGTACTCACTTGGGGACAAACTGATTCGCACGAGTGGCGGCAAATTGCAAAATAGTCACCCCAACAATCATCATCGCACCAATCAGTCCGACCCAATTAAAGTGAACGTGTAAAAAGAAGACACTTAAAATAGTGGCTGCTAATGGTTCAATCGCCCCCAAAACACTCGCGGTCGTTGGTAAGATAAATTCGAGGCTTTGCAGAAAAAATAAGTAGGCTAGCATCGTCCCAAAAATCACTACAAAACTGACTTGCCCCCATGCAGCCGAAGTTAGCTGTGGTGAATGACGCCAAGCTCCCGTTCCAATCAGCACTAGGAACCCACCAATTAACATCGACCACCCAACAATAGGCGTGGCGCCATACCTCGTTAGTAACTTGGTCGGCATCAACGTGTAAATCGTCGCCCCAACTGCAGCCAGCAAACCCCAAATAATTGCAATTACTGGTAAAGCTAGCGAATGAGTCCGGCCTTCCGTAACGATTAGAATCGTCCCAATAATCGCCGAGATTACAGAAATGACGTCTACCTTACTGGGGAGCTGCCAAGTGGTGGCGGTAATGAAAATAATGATCATGACCGGTGACAAAAATTGCAGAATCGCTGCCATCGCCGCATTTCCCGTACTAATGGCCATAAAATAAGTCAGCTGAACACCAGCCATCCCAAACAGACTAAACACAATCAGCCGTACCGTTGCCTGCCAGTCGTGAAACACCGCCATTACGGGTAACCGACGACCAAGTCCATATAATATTAATAGCCCCCCTGATACTAGCATCCGCACCGCAACTAGCCACAGTGGTGAGATGACCGTCGTATCAAATAAATGCTGCGCCACCGTTCCCGAACTCCCCCACAAAAAGGGGCCTACACTGGCTAACAATAACCCCACCGTTTTCTTTTGCATTCAATCCACCTCCAAAAGTCACTAGTCTTAGTCTAACAAGCACACCTTAACTTTCCAATGGCCTTTTCAAAACTGGCTTGGATGTCTTACTTAACAAACTAACACTGATGCAACTTTGATGACCATATAATTAATTTCATAATTGACACCGCTAAAGTGGTAGGCTAATCTTATAGCGGGGTATGGAGGTGTCAAATGAAACATCAAAAATTAATTTATTGGTTAGTTGGGATCTTTGCTGTCGTCTTCATTGGTGGCGCATTGATTATTCCAACACCAACCATTAAGCAACAGGTTGTCAGTATTGGCAACGCCATTACGG
>OMJG01000820.1_pt1 | contig 20884 bp, 17 predicted proteins | sample 1646431 | NCBI WGS metagenome assembly OMJG01 (sample SAMN03771674, study PRJEB25209) | food metagenome | isolation source: Cotija cheese | place: Mexico:Jalisco,Michoacan | collected 2011-12-12
TTCAGCATTGTAGTGTGGAAGTTGGTTAGGCGCAACCTTCTGCCATGCGCAGCTCAACTACAAAACAGAGCGGAGCGTGACGGGAGAAAGCGAGTACTAACAGACTTTCACACTAGAATGCGGTTTTTTGCATTGTGATATGGAAGGTCGTTAGGCACATACTTCTGCCGTATACAGCTCAAGTAAAGCAACAAACTCTATAAAACTGTCTTTAATAATTTTGCTTATCTTTCTAAAACGATCGTTCCATAAGGGTCCAGTTTTATTTTGGCAGTAGTATGATCTACTTTGACTTGGCTTTTTAATTGTATCCGTAAATCAGAACAGTCTGCGGGAAGAGCTACTTCTTGTTCTTTAGCTGAAAGATTGCAAAAAATATAAGCCTGATGGGTATCAAAAGAACGTTTATAAGCATAAACATCCCTATTAGATAGGTCAAAAACTATCTGACCAACTGTATACAGCTGTTTTTGTTTCAGAGATAAAACTTTGGCATAAAAGGCTAATACACTATTTGGATCTTGCTTCTCCAATAAGACGTTTGCACCATTTCCTTTTGCACTGAGCCACGGGTCCTGGTCGGAAAAACCAGCACTCACTCCATCAGTCCATTGCATTACACTGCGAGCCCCCATCTTATGACTGGCTGACAAGCTCTTAAGTAACTCAATATGTTCGAAACCTTTCTCTGTCCCAATTTTCATAAATTCTAAAGCGTTGGGATCTTCAAATTCAGCTGGATCAGTTAAGATCCCTGCAGTCATGCCTAGTTCTTCTCCATAGTAGATACATGGGATACCCCGTTGTAAATACATTAAAACTGCTAACATTTTGGCAGCATTATTTTGTTGGTCAGAAGCAACCATCAACTTGTCCAAAATACGCGGCAGATCATGATTGCTCCAATACAAAGTGGGATAACTCCATCCCTGTAGGACCGTTTGCCATTTGACCATCGTTTGCTTAAATTTGACTAAGTCTAATTTGTGCGGTTGTCCTTGCTCGGGAATAGCAGTTGAAAACTGTTGATCTTGGTCATCAGAAAAATAACGGAAAGTTACCACACTGTCACACATTGAACGTTGCGGATCCGTATAACTCTCAACTAAGTCGATATCAGCACTAGCCGCTTCTCCCAAGATGAAAATATCTGACTTTAATTTCCTTAACTCTTGAATAAACTCCGACAGATAATTCTGCACTTGAGGCAAATTTGCATAAAATTCTTCCGCTAGTTGCGGTTCGGTGCTATCTTTAGAAAACACATTCTGTTCAAAATTTGCTTTAGCAGTATGGATGAAAGCATCTAACCTAAAACCATCAATATCGTGTTGCAGCCAAAACTTAGCAACATCGACCATGGCTTGTCGTACTTCTTGGTTAGCCCAATTAAGATCCGGCATTTCCTTAGCGAAAAGATGAAAATAATAATCATCAGTCCCTGCTGGGTCTTTTTCCCAGACACTTCCCCCAAAAAAAGAAGCCCAATTATTAGGTAGCTGATTGCCTTTTCCTTTTCCCCACAAGTAATAGTCACGATAGATACTATGTGGGTTAGCTGCAGCGTCTTTAAACCACGGATGCTGATCTGATGTATGGTTTAAAACAAAATCCAGAATCAATTCCATGCCTTTATTATGCACAGCCGCTACCAAATTATCGAAATCCTCCATTGTGCCCAGTATTGGATCGACCATGAAATAATTTGAAACATCATATCCGTTATCGATTTGAGGAGAAACAAAAATCGGATTCAACCATAACGTATTGACACCTAATGCTTTTAAGTAATCCAAGCGTGTGATGATACCATTTAAATCCCCGATCCCATCATGATTTGAATCCATAAAACTCTTTGGATAAATTTGATAAATAATCCGTTCTCCATTCGAAAATGCTTTCATTTTTGTTCCTCCCTCGCTTCAACTATTTTAAATTTAATAAATCGTTCCAGATAAAGCAAGATAATTTCTGATGTTATCGATAACAAGTTTTACTTACTATTTAGCCAAGAAAAAAGTCCTGGGTACCACGACCTAAGCCATTTTTTTCGAATATTTTTTTGCTCTTCACTTTGTCGTTCCTCTAACCACTAATTGCGGCTCTATGACACACTTTCCTTGTAACTGATTTCCATTGTTGATCTTGTCAAGCAACATCTTGGCACATAGTCCTCCCATTTTGCTGACCTCTTGTTTAATAGTTGTTAATTTAGGAAAAGCTACTTGGTCTAAAAAAACACTATCGTGCCCGATCACTCCGTACTGCTCAGGAATACTGCCTTTTTGAGCAATGATCGCCCGTTCGATCCCCAGTGCCAGACGGTCCGAAGCACTAATAAACACAGTATTTTCTTCAAACTCAGACCAGTGTTCACTGATATAATTTTGAATCTGCGTAGAATGATTCACGCTCCGAATAATTTGCGGCTCCAATCCATTTTCTTGCATAACTTGAATGTAGCCTGCTTCACGTGAATATTCAAATGGTTCAGCCAAATCGATCCCGACATAGATCAAATGCTTATAGCCCCTTTGAATAGCGTAACGTGTTCCGATCTGGCCGCCCATTTTGTTATCAGAATCAACGAAATCATAACCATACCTATTTTCTCCAAATAATACAAAAGGAAGAGTTAATTCTTTGATCCACTGATAATCTTCATCGCGCATTCCTGTTATAATATACCCGTCACAAGTTCCGATCTCAAAACTGTTTTCCGTTACAAGCTGCAGTGCATATTGGTGTTCTTCTAATACTTTTGAGATCCCCGTCAATAAATTCATATAATATGGTTCAACCGTCGTCATCTCTTCTAAAACCAACAGCTTAATGATCTGTGTTCGATTATTGACTAATGCCCTTGCCATTGCATTAGGATGGTAATCTAAGCTTTGCATTGCTTGATATACTAGTTGTTTGACCTCTTCAGTCACTTTATCAGGGTGATTGATCACACGAGACACGGTCATTCGTGAAACATGTGCCTGATCTGCCACATCTTTTAAAGTTGTCATCAACAAACCCCTCTTTAAATTGGTTATCCAACATTTTTTCTATCTATAATCATAGATTCTTTTATGATTTCATTCAATATACTTTTTCTCGCACTGAACAAACTATCTGCCTAAAGCCGCCTAGTTACTAACCATGCCCGGCGCACCATTAAAAATAACTGCCAGTATACACTGCCAGTTACCTTTATCAATATTTTAATTCTTTTGTTTTTGATCAAACAAATTTTTAAGCAATCCATAATCCAATTCTACAGTTGAGGGAATCACTAAATCTGCTTGGCCAAGTTCATTTGGATCACCAACACCAATTGCGATGACCCCCGCGGCCTTAATGGCAGTTACACCAGCCACTGCATCCTCAATTCCTATGCATTCTGCTGGCGCTAGGTTTAATGCCTCAGCGGCTGCTAAAAAAATATCTGGCGCAGGCTTACCATGAGCTATTTGTCTTGGATCAGCGATTGCTGCAAAGTATGAATTTAAGCCCAATTTTTCTAAAATAAGCGGTGCATTTTTAGATGCTGAAGCAATTGCACTTAAAACATGCTGTTCTTTTAGTTCTTGCAAAAAAGTTGTGATACCAGGTAAAATGTCATCCTCAGTCAATGCGCTGATTGCTTCAACATAATACCTATTTTTTTCATTAGCCAACTTTTCAATTTGTTCAGCACTATATTGCTCTTTAATACCTGCATAGTTCATGATCCTAACTAATGAGTCAACTCGACTGACACCTTTCAACTCCTGTTCAAATTCAGCTGGCAAATCGACCGCCAACTTTTCTTTAGCAAGTTTTCTCCAAGCCGCAAAATGAAACTTGGCAGTATCGGTCAAGATCCCGTCCAGATCAAATAATACACCTTTCATTGTCATTTTGCCTCCATCTCAACTACTATCGGCTTACCATTTAGTATAATTTCCAGCGGCTTGCCCGTCAGCAAGCTGAGCTTTGTCCCTTTTTTGTCGACAGTTACGCTGAGTAATCTTCCTCTGAAATTAAGTCGGAAAGAATATCCATCCCACTGCTGGGGTACGAATGGCGCAAGTGCAAGCTTATTATTTTTAACACGCATTCCTGCAAATCCTTGTACGATCGCCAACCAGGAACCGGTCATTGAAGTCACATGCAAACCATCATCAGTATCATTATTATAGTTATCTAAATCTAAACGGGCAGTCCGAGAATACATTTCAAAAGCCTTTTCTTCTTTATGCAGGTCAGCCGCTAAAACGGCATGAGTAGCTGCCGATAAGCTCGATTCATGAACAGTCAATGGTTCATAAAAATCGAAATTCCTTCTTTTTTCTGACTCACTAAAACGGTCGATGAAATAATAAATTCCTTGTAAAACATCTGCTTGTTTAATATATGGCGAACGCAAAATATGATCCCAGGACCAGTGTTGATTAAGGGGTAATTGTTCTTGTGGCAAGTCTTTAACTGGTGTTAAGTCTTTGTCCAAGAATGTGTCATGCTGCACAAAGATCCCAAGTTTTTCATCAAATGGTAAATACATATTTTGACTGATCTGTTGCCATTTTTGCCGTTCTTCATGCGTTAAGTTGAATTCTTGAATTTTTTTGGCTGAAACTTCTTGAGCAATTTTTTCAGTATATTCTAAACACCATTTTGCCAAGGTATTGGTATACCAGTTATTATTGACGTTATTCTCATACTCGTTTGGCCCGGTGACACCATGGATCATGTATTTTCCCTGACGTTTGGAAAAGTGAACCCGGTCAGCCCAGAAACGGGCGATACCAACTAATACATCAAAGCCGTCATTATGAACGTATTCTTGATCGCCAGTATAACGAGTGTAATTGTAAATTGCATATGCAATCGTTCCGTTTCTATGGATCTCTTCAAAGGTGATCTCCCATTCATTGTGACACTCGATCCCGTTAAAAGTTACCATCGGGAAAAGCGCACCATTTAAACCTTGCTCCTGCGCATTATGATAAGCGCCGCTTAGCTGATTATGGCGATACTGTAACAAGTTACGCGTCACATTTGCAGGTGCTGCTCCCAAATAAAATGGCACAGCGAAAGCTTCTGTATCCCAATAAGTCGCTCCACCATATTTTTCTCCAGTAAAACCTTTAGGTCCAATATTCAACCGGCTGTCATTGCCATAGTACGTTGAAAAAAGCTGGAATAAATTAAATCTGATCCCCTGTTGTGATTCTTCATTACCGCTAATAATAATATCTGATTTTTCCCAACGCTTTTCCCAAATATCTTCGTGGTCCGAAAGTAGTGTTTCAAAAGATTTAGCCGCTTGTTCTTTGCTCAAATCAGCAGCTGCTTGTTCGATTTGCGCTCGGGTAGCATAATCACGTGAAGTCGTTACAATAACCTTTTTTTCAAACTCAGCTTGGTCATTTGCATTCAATTTTTTCTGCCACTTGGCAGACACCATCTTTGTCTCCTTGGTTTGCGTTTGATACTCCAATGAAGTCTGATGAACTGCCTTCATAGCTACAATAAAACGCGGTGTTCCAAAATCATTTGGGATCGTTTGGGCAGTCATCTGCAAGCTTTCTCTGTCAGTATTTTGCCCCAAAACATTCCAAAATTGTTCATCATAATTAGCATCTTCGTTATACACATTTGCATTGATCATCGAAGTCACGTTAAGTACAACCGGCTTTTCGCCTAAATTCTTGAATTTCAGACGATTAGTATACAGTTCTTTACAAGCCACACTAACAAAGCGTTCTGACTCAACCTGAACTTTAGCATCTCCTTTGTAGACTATAAAACTTCTTGTCAACAGGCCGTGCTTCATGTCTAATTCCAAAGAAAAATCTGTAAACTTATCTTTAGCAAGATCTATTGATTCTCCGTTGACTTGAAGGTCCAAGCTGACAAAATCAACAGCATTGATCACCTTGCCAAAATATTCTGGATAGCCATTTTTCCACCAACCTACACGAGTTTTGTCCGGATACCACACGCCACCCAAGTATATACCTGGGTGAGTATCACCAGAATATTTTTCCTCAAACATTCCTCGCATTCCCATGTATTCATTTCCAATGCTGGTAATACTTTCCTGCAACCTTTTATTTCCTTTATCCAAAGAATGAGTAACGATTTTCCATGGGTCGATTTCAAAAATTCTTTTCATCCCCGTAGCTCCTTTTCTCATTTCTATCTTAAAATATAAGCAAATGAACCTTACCTATTCACCTGCTAGATAATTATTAGTCAATAATGGCAACGCTATATTTACCAAATTTATAATAGCATTGCCCAAACGGCGGAACAATCGTTTTCTAGCCTGTTTTAATAAGCCTCGCGCTATACTTGCAATGTTACCGATAACAGAATTTTATAAAAAAAGCTGAAACAATTATCATTGAGAATAATTTGTTCCAGCTTCGCTGATTTTCTATTTTCCTTTTAATGTTATTTCTCTAAAATTAATTGCTCGCCGCTCTCTGTTTTCAAACCAATACCTGTTGCTGCACTCAACAAAGTAAACAATGGGCACAAAAGGATAAAGAACGCAAATGGTAAGTAAGATAACGTTGGAACGCTCAGTGTATTAGCAATAAACACTCCTCCAACACCCCATGGGACCAAGTAATTGATCACAGTACCTCCGTCTTCAAGTACTCGTCCTAAAGCAGCAGCGGTCAACCCTCCCTTTCTAAAAGTCTGTTTGAAAGCACGACCGGGTAAAATAATGGATAAAAATTGCTCACCAACAAAAAGATTAACACCAACACAAGCAACAAGCGCAGCCAGGACCAGCTTAAACGGGCCGTTTAACTTATGGCCTAGTGGATCCATAACAGTTGCAACTAAGCCAAAATGAACTAACAAGCCTCCAAGAGCTAATGTTAAAACGATCAATGCTACTGTCGGCATCATACTTTCTATTCCTCCGCGTGATAACAAAAGATCGACTTGTCTATTTGACGTTTTGGCAACATAACCCTTAATAATGATATCAGCAACTTTATTCATGCTAAGTGCCTCGTGGCTTACGAACATAATTCCTGTTGAAACCAAAACATTTAACAGCATTGTCGGAATAGCTCCCATTTTGAAAAATGCACAAATAAAGATCAACATGATCGGTAACAATGTTAAAAATGAAATATGAAAGTTTCCCTGCAAAGCAAAGATCGTAGCATTGACCTTAGACAGATCTGCTCTGTCATGTCCTAAACCCAAAAACGCCAAAATACCAGTCGTCACAACAGCCGCTGGTAATGTTGACCAGAGAATAGTCTTCATATGATCAAATAAACTCACATCAACAACAGCTGCGGACAGATTATTGGTTTCAGACAGCGGAGACAACTTATCACCAAATATACCGCCTGAAATAATTGCACCAGCAACAATTGCTGGATCGAAGTTCATTGTGACGCCAATGCCAAAAAAGGCAATACCGACCGTAGAGACCACGGTAAAACAACTGCCAACTGCTGCTCCAACGACTGCGCAAACCAAGAATACTGTTGGTAAAAACCAACGCGCATTTAAAGCCTGAAAACCATACACCATCAATGTTGGGATCGTACCAGCGGCGATCCACGTGCTGATCATTGCCCCGATCAAAATAAACATTACGATCGGAATGATACCCTTGTCGATCCCATCTTGAATGCCGTCATTGATCTCTTTCCAACTAGCACCTTTTAATTTTGCCCAAAAAATAACGACTGTCATTGCCAATAATATTGGTACTTGTGGCGACAATTGCAGACCGATCATGCCGAACCCCATGATTGCCAGCACTAACGACAATATAATGATTGCTTCAAACAAACCTAATTTTAAATTTTTTCTCGTCATATTAGTTAACCTCTTTTTTGTTATTCTTTCAATAAGTCTAAATATATTGGTTAACTAATATCGAACTATTCCTCCGTTAGTTGCTCTTAACATACTTCAAAATTCCTTTCTTTTAGGCGCAAAAAAACCGCCCCTATTGCAAACTGCATGCAATAGGGACGGTTTTTACCGTGGTACCACCCTTTTTGTGTACGATCAGTACACCACTCACTAGAAGATAATGGATTCTAGTTATTGACCAGTATCATTTAAATTACGGTATTTCGCACCTTCCACCCTGATTGGTTCGCAGCGACCACCAACTTCCTGACACCCAGATAGAAGAACTACTTCATGTAATTGACCTTTAAGATATTATTTCAAAGTTTAAAATGAAAAGGCAAAAAAAGCAAGGCCTCAAAGAAAAAAATTAAACTCAACGAGATAATTCGATTTCTTTGACTAGATAACTTTTTTCAATATATGCTAATAATTTTTGACACCAATAAGGATCTCCTATTCCCTGCTGGATTTTTAATTGCTCTGTATTAAATTTATCAACAACGTCTAAGAAACTCAAAACTTCGAGCATCGATAATTGAAAACATCGATCAGGAAAGACATCAGCAAGAAAATCTTGATAAAGTACCAAGGTGTGCAAGTCTAAGCGTAAGTCAAACCGGCCACAACGTGCAACTAAAAAAGTTTTTCTTGACATGATCAAAGACCTTCTTCCCCAATTTTTATTACAAACGCTGACATGTCAGCGATGATACCGCAACCATTATTTTACCACATATTTACTGGTTTTATACCACCTGACGCCCTAAAACTAATTATTTTATAACTATTTGAATCGGGTTATTCATTTATTTCACAACGATCCAAACATAAAAGTCAGGACCTTACGTTAATTTTTTCTAATAATAGACACAAATTGTTTGCAAGTTGCCTGTTTTTCAGTAAAATACTTCTATGCGTTTTAAAGTATAGTCATAAGACATTATTTTTAACTCGTTCTCACTCTCGCGAGAGCTGAAAAACAGTTTATATCTATAAACAAAACTCTTGAGCTTAAACTGACTTGTGACTGATTCTTTTAGAAAGAGGGTACAAAATTGAAATTAAGACAAGCAAAGATGAACGATTTAGAGCAAATTATCGAAATTTTAGCAGACGGACGCGACCAACTTGCTGAAAAGGGTGTCGACCAGTGGCAAGGTGAATACCCTTCACGCGATCACGTAAAATACGATATTGAACACGGCTTTGCTTTTTTAGCCGAATCAGATGATCATCAAACAGTTGGCGCTTTATCATTAGTTCCTGCACCTGATCATGCCTATGATGATATGCATGGTAACTGGTTAACAAACACCGATAGCTACATCGTGATCCACCGAGTAGCGATCCATTCAGCTCATGGCGGGCATGGCTATGCTACTCAGCTTTTCGAAAAAGTGATTGAAGAGATCTCAAACAATCATCCGTCGATCGATAGCATCCGGATCGATACGCATAAAAACAACCAGGCTATGCAGCACGTGATCGCCAAAACCGGTTTTAACCATGTCGGTGAATTAGTCGGGGTTTATGGCCCAACAGATGAGTGTTTTGTCTACGAAAAAGTTATTGAACATCAAGCTAAATCTAATATACAAATTGCTGGTTAAAAGTTACTGTAATTTATAATTTTTATAAATGGTCTGCAAAATAGCAGGCCTTTTTATTTTTCACAAAAAATTTTTTTACACTTCAAGAATATATTGTGTGCAACCTTCAACAATGATTTTTAGATTGTGAAATTAAAATTATTAGATTTTTTTACTTTAATTACAACATTTTGTGTGTTACTTTTAACCCATAGAAAGCATTGATGATTCATATATTTCGGACGTCTGTTTGATGTTAATGCAACTATTTTATTTAACATTTGAATATAAGCTTAATTCTAAAAATTATTTATTTTTCTCCAAAATTGATCACTTTGTGAGAAAATCAGCAGTTTGTTTTAACAACTATTTATGTAGGTATTGCAAGGAAAGATGGTACAGCTTGTTTTGTAGTTAAGCTGCGCATGGCAAAAGGTTGCACCTAACCAACTTCCACACTACAATGCTGAAAAATCGCTTTATAGTGTGAAAGCCCGTTAATGCTCGCCTTCTCCCGTCACGCTCCGCTCTGTTTTTAAGAAAGGAAGTTTATTCATGAAAGTTATTGTAGTAGGTTCATCACATGGTGGTTTTGAAGCTGTTCGTGAAATTTTAGCCGATCGACCAGACGCAGAAATTCAATGGTACGAAAAAGGCGACTTTTTATCATTTCTTTCATGTGGGATGCAACTTTATCTCGAAGGTATTGTCAAGAACGTGAATGATGTTAGTTACGCAACACCCGAAGGCATGAGAGCTCAAGGCGTTTCAGTCTTTACCGAAACAGAAGTTACTGCAGTTGACGCAAAACAACACAGTGTCTATATCGTTGATCATAAGAATGGTCAAAAACGAGAAGAACAATATGACAAGTTGATCCTTAGCCCTGGTGCAACTCCTGCTACACTGCCAGTAGCTGGCAACGATTTAAAGAATATCTATGCCATGCGCGGACGTGATTGGGCAATCAAGTTAAAAGAAAGGACCGTTGATCCTGAAATCAACAATGTTGTAGTGATCGGTGCGGGTTATATCGGAATTGAAGCAGCCGAAACTTTTGCCAAAGCTGGCAAGCATGTAACTGTCGTTGATATGCTGCCCCGTCTACTGGCCAAGTATTTAGACGAAGAATTAACTGATATCGTTACTAAGGAAATGGAAAAACATGATATCAAAGCCGCTCCAGGGCAAGCTATCAAGAAATTTGTTGGTAAAGACGGTCATGTTACTCAAGTTATCACAGACCAAGCAACTTATCCTGCAGATCTCGTGATCGTAGCTACCGGTATCAAACCAAATACCAAATGGTTATCTGGAATAGTTGACCTGGATGACCATGGTATGATCAAAGTCGATGATCAACAACGAACAAGTGCAGATGATATTTACGCTGTTGGGGATGCAACACTAGTTAAGTTTGCTCCAACTAATGGGACAAAATCTCCGATTGCTCTGGCTACAAACGCACGCCGTCAAGGACGAATAGCTGGAAAAAATGCTGTCGGGAACGCAGCGAAAACACCACTTGTTTCCGGTTCAAGTGCTTTATCTGTTTTCAAATACAAGTTTGCCTCTACTGGTATCAAAGAAGGAACTGCCGCTCAATTCAACTTGGAAACTAAATCCACTTTGGTCACAGACACATTCCGACCTAGCTTTGTTCCAGATGAAAACGGAAACGACAAGGTATGGTTCAAGCTGACATACGACCCACAAACCACTCGTATTTTAGGTGCACAGATCCTTTCTACTCAAGATGTGACTCAAAATATCAACACTATTTCTTTAGCTATCCAAGCTAAATTAACGTTGTCTGATCTCGCCTATGCAGACTTCTTCTTCCAACCAGGTTTTGACCGCCCATGGAACATCATGAACGTTGGTGCCCAACAGGCGTTGCGTGATTTAGAAAAAAATAAATAATACGCTAAAGCAAAAACATTCAGGTCATAAATTTACTGAATGTTTTTTGTTAACTAAAATTAATTTGGTTTGACTGCATATGAAAAATGCTGTTTCAAATTTATCAAAATTTAAGAACGGTTCACTAGTTTTGTCCCTGTCAAATATTTTTGCAGCATCGCCTAGTAGTCAACTACCACGGGTTAAACCCGTACGCAAAATATAGCTCATATAGCAACCTACTTCCTGACTAACAATTTGTTAAAATTTTAAACGTAAAATTTGACAGACTTACCTGAACAATGGTACGGTTAATTATGTAAAGTTGAATCTCTTTCAACTACTAAGCTGTTCAAAGCATTTGAACGACTTGCACATCATTTCTGAAAGTTCATTTCTAATTTGATCACTGCATTGCTGCATGACCAATCACGTTCATAGATCCACCATTTTCACTGAAAGAATTAAATTCACCCGAATTTAACCTCTCTTAAACTAATTTCAATTTAATTTCACAACAGACAGCAGTTGCACTCCGTGTGCTTTAAGAATTACATTTTTAAATCTCCTGTTTCCTATCTTTGTTGTTATAACAGAGTTATTTTGCACAGATATTTTCCTGATCAACAGACGAGATACCTGCACTTTTTTGTATATTCTTTCAGCTGGTTTATTCAAACCCAGTGACTCATTAACTACTTTATTCTCGCTGCTAAAATTGCATTTTTCTAGCCCGCATACACCACTGAAAAATATTTAATTTCGGTCATTTCTGGGATAATTCTAACTCTGATACATTGCCAGTGAGCTTAGATCCACTTTTTTAAAGTGCACTACACGTTACTTTGATCAGCTTCTCACTAATATTAGTTTTACTAAATACACTTCTTTTGCTGTATTAATTTCGTTTCAATTTTATGAAAATGGCTAGTGATCTTATTACTGCTAAACAAGTTTTGTTAACTTAATTTGACAGCTTTACGAAAGGTACCAGCTTTAACGACTATCTAAATTGAAAGGATGATCCTATGTCGAAAGAAAAGTCGACCAATAAGCAAATCCTTGCTCATTATAAAACAAGCGAGCAAGGATTGACTACTGAACAAGTCACTAAACGAAAACAGAACGGACTCAATGAATTACAAGAGGGTAAAAAAGATAATATTTTTAAGCAAGTAGCTCTTCATCTATCAGATGTTGCCTCACTCGTCTTGCTGTTTGCTGTTATCTTATCCACCTATCTGGCGGCGACCGGCTCTGAAAAGTGGAGCCAACCGCTGATTATCGGTAGTATTCTGATTTTAAATGTTTCTATCAGTATCTACCAGGAAAAAAGCGCTGAGAAGGCATTGGCAGCTTTAAAAGACATGAATGTTCGCGAATCGACCGTAATTCGAAACGGAATACGACAAACAATTGAATCAAAAGATTTGGTCGTTGGCGATATTGTAATTTTAAGTGCGGGAGATCAAGTCCCGGCTGATGGTCGCTTGCTAACAGCCAATAACTTAACGATCAACGAGTCGATTTTAACTGGAGAAAGTGAACCAGTTGAAAAAACCAGTGCTGAACAAGAACTGACCAAAGAACTCAGCCAAAGATTTAACGAAGCTTTTTCCGGAACTGGAGTCGTTTCTGGAAATGCGCTAATGGTAGTAACTGCAATTGGAATGGATACCGAACTTGGTTCCATCGCTGGTTTGCTCAACGAAACTGAAAAGAAAAAAACTCCCCTTCAAGAAAAATTAGATTCATTGTCGAAGAGTTTGACATCTGTGGCATTGATCGGTGGAGTCTTGATTTTTATCATCGGTTTTTTCTTCCGCGGATTTGATCTTTCATCTGGTTTGATCATGGGAGTTTCCCTAGCAGTTGCTGCTGTCCCTGAAACACTGCCAATCATTGTCACGATCAGTTTATCTTATGGTGTTATCAAAATGTCGAGAAAAAATGCGATCATGCGTCGGGTGAATTCAGTAGAAACGGTTGGTAGTATTGATGTTATTGCATCTGACAAAACTGGTACTCTTACTCAAAACCAGATGACCGTCACTAAATACTGGGTCCAGCAAAATGCCCCAGCAGAAACTTCCACCACCATTTCAAAAGATTCTACAGAATTTCGGTTAATGAGATTTATGGGATTAGCTACCGATGCACAGGTCAAAGAAGTTGATGGGCAAAAAGTGGAATTGGGAGATTCAACAGAGTTAGCTATCATTCACTGGTTACAAAAAGCTGAGACAACCCGTGCCGAGTTGGAAAAAGACTATCCAAGAATAGACGAAGATCCATTTGATTCTACTAAAAAATTGATGGCAACGCTGCATAAAACTCCTTATGGTAAATATCTTTTGATCGTAAAAGGAGCAATCGACCGTCTTCCTGTCCAATTAAGTGCTGATGAAAATAAGCAAGTTCAAAGCGTTAATAAACAATTTGCCAGACAAGCCCTACGTGTCCTAGCCGTCGGTTATACTCTCTTAGATGAAAAACCGACTGGAACACTTGATGCAACTAAAATTCCAGTGAAATTAGCTGGTCTGATTGGGATCATCGATCCGCCACGTCCGGCAGCGATCTCCGCCATCGAAAAAGCTAAAAATGCTGGAATAACTACGTTAATGATCACAGGTGATCATCCCGAAACTGCAAAAGCAATTGCAATCCAAATGGGGATCGCCGAAAAAAATGATCAGGTCATGACTGGTACTCATTTGAATGACCTGAGCGATGAAGAATTACAGCAAAATATTAAAAATATTAAAGTTTACGCTCGTGTTTCACCGAAAGATAAGATCCGGATCGTCAAAGCATGGCAGGCAAACGGTTCAACTATTGCGATGACAGGCGATGGAGTCAACGATGCACCAGCAATTAAAGCAGCCGACGTTGGCATAGCAATGGGAATCACCGGAACGGATGTTTCTAAACAAGCTGCTGACATGATCTTAACAGACGATAATTTCGAAACGATCGTTACAGCTGTCGAAGAAGGGCGAACGATCTACCAAAATATCCTTAAAGCTGTCGAATTCTTGATCGGTGTTAACTTTGCTCAATTATTTATGATGATCTTTGCAGTTGCAATGGGTTGGGGTTCGCCTTTGTTAGCCGAACAACTCTTATTGATCAACGTGTTAGCTGATGGTATCCCAGGATTCTATATTTGTCGTGAACCATCCGAAGGCAACAACATGAAAAAAGCACCGATCAACAGACAAACTAGTATTTTTGCCGATGGTCTAGCACAAAGAGTCAGCTTTCGGGCTGTTGTCTTCACTATCTTGACCCTAATGATCTTCGGCCTTGGACAATTTGTACTTTCAAATTCAGATATACATTTCGCACGTACAATGCTCTTCTTGGTTTTAGCTTTAGGCTCAATGATCGATATTTACGTGATTAAATCACGGCAACCTCTTTCTTTGCAGACTTTTGCCAATAATACCGCATTAAACTTTAGCTTAGGCCTAACCATGCTAGTAGTAGTCTCAATCGCCACAATTCCTGGTTTAAGAGGAGTTTTCGGCTTTACTGCCCTGTCCGATCTTGCCTGGGTCTTTGTCATAATCAGTGTCTTCATACCCGCTATTCTACTAGAAATCAACAAACGTTGGACCTTAAGAAGAGAAACAGAACTAGCTTTATCAGAGTAAGGATGTGATGAGTTGATTTATCTCAAAATTTTTGTCATGTTAGTGTTACTCGTTAATTTAGCAGGTTGTGGTGCTTCGATTTCAAAAGATTTAGAAAGCCAAAAATGGGAATTTACAGCGCAACAAGTAAAGCAACCACCTTCAACAGTAATGTTTGATGGAAAACACGTTACATTCATCAAAGGCGACAATTGCCAAACTTATGGTTATAAGATCAAAAAGAAACCAAACGGTTCCACTCAACTTATTATGGGTAAAAAAAGCGGTGTCTCCCATAGGGCACCAATTAAGAACTTTGAGATTCAAAAATCTGCCAGATCTTATAAACTAAAACCCACGAACAAATTTGCCAAGCATTATTATGGCGAGGCAAAATTAGTACCACTTAAAGACGCTAATTCTGAATAAGAAAAACTCTAACTGTTTTCCCACTAATTAGTGGGAGTGAAAACAGTTAGAGTTTTTTATTTTTTACTACGTTTCACAGCTTGTTGGTATCCTTCAGAATATTTCATGCTTTCTGCGTATGAATCCGCAATTGAATCCATCATTGTCTTGTTTTTACCAGACTTCTTACCAGTCTGCTTCTTGTTTTTCCCACTCTGTTTGCTCTGATTATAATTATCAAAGTTCTCACTACCATAAGTCTTATTATTTGTGCGATAGCTATGAGGATCATTCACAAGATCATCCGTGATATGAGAAGTGCGATAATGCCTTGTATGAAATAGCGGTCCATTTGGGCTATACTGAATACCTCTTTCATTACTCTCAGATGGGAGCACCTTAGTTCGCTGACGTTTACTCTTACGATTTTGCTGGCGCACCATTTTGCCAGCTAAATTGTTACTATTTGATTTTCGTGAAACTTTTTTAGCAGCATGGAAATCATTTTTAGGGGGCATTTGAGAGGAACTATTTGAAAATACATTATTCCACTTTTGAAAGAGCCTGCTAACTTTTTGAACCAGCCAAATTACAATGCCAAAAATCACAAACATTAGGACTAATATGAAAATCACACTGATCACTGACATTTGGTCGCCTCCTTGCTTGTTGCAATCTTTATGATTGCTAGCTAATTATTCTGTCTGCTTTTTGTTCTCTTTTTGCTTAAAATGCTTAGAGAAACTCGAATCGTTCCGTTTTTTTATTGCTTGAGCCAAAACTGCAGCTTGACCGAAATTACTACTATCATCATTAGGTACCACAATCATATTAGCTTGAGATTTTGCTAACTGACTATATGCCGCGATCGATTGATTCTTAAAATAACGATCATCAGTACTACTCAAACCGGCTTGAACGGTGTCAATACGATATCTTTCGGCATCTGCTCGGGTTTTGGTAGCCTGGGCTTGAGCACTAGCGGTAGCCATTAAAGCATTATTTTGTGCTTCATTGGTTAGCCGGATCGATTCTGCTTCCCCTTGTGCCTGAGCAATAGCAGCGATCCGTTCCCGGTCAGCTGTTAATTGTTTGTCCATTGCACGCTGGATCTCAGCTGAGGGCAATAGCTCGTCAATATTGATCCGGTCAACATTGATCCCGTAAGTATTAGTCAAATCCCCGATTGCAGACGCAAGATCCGCATTGATACGCGCGGTAGAACCTAAGGCATCATTTAGTTCCATCCGTCCGATTATGTCGCGCAAATGGCCACGAACTAACTGTGCCATCGATTCGACTGAATCTGTATTATTATATTCGTACTTCATTGAATCAGTAACATGATAATTCAAAGTAACTGAAGTCGAGACTTCAGCGTTATCCTTAGTAATAATTGAATAATGCGGCAATTCGATAGGTTGCATTGCCAAACTGACTGTTCTGATCCCCTGGATAAAGGGAATGTAAAAATGCAGTCCTGATTCGACCGTGTGCTTATATTTTCCAAACATTTCTACTAACCCCTGACAATTTTGGGGCACGATTTTGAGTCCTAACGGCATAATATTACCTCATTTCTGAATTGGTTTGATCGTTAAAATATTTCCGACGGCTTCAACCACAAGATATGGCGTATCAGCTTGAATCACCTGATTATCACTGGTTAAATAACGATAGTAGATCCCGTTGACTAAAACTAAACCACTATCAGCAAAAATTTTATCTGGTTTGACAACTTGATTTAGTATTAACCGACTTTCCATGGTTGAGTTAGTCGTTGCTGATTCTTCCAAAAATTGCTGAACACTTTCAACAACCATCTGATTGATGCTAATATGCTTAGCAGCTGCTTGCTTTTTTAGCTTTTCATATACGTCTTCTGGAAACCGAATGGTTGTCATTTTTGTCGACAAAGTCATCACCTTCTTCATTTCTTTTTGATATCACATTGATATTATAACCTATAATTTACTATTTTGTAAATTTGTTTGCTTTTACAGTAAAAAATGACTTTAAGCAGGCTTTTGCAACACGAGATTTTATCTTTGATCAAGTTCTGCACTACAACGCTGAAAAACTCACTATAATGCAAAGGTTTATTAGTAAGTCTTATCATCAAAGTGACAAAAAAAGACCTCTGCCTTGCGCAGAAGTCACCACGACAAAATATTCACTTATATTACATTAAAGACTGCGAAGTAGAAAACTGCTGCTTCGATAGTCAAGATCAGTTGAATCACACTCAACCCCCAGCCAAAAGTCATTGCTTTAACGGGTGATTGAATTTTACCGATCTTTTCATCATTACCTAGCCATGACAACAAAAGCGTAAGTACCGGGAAGACAAAAACCAATAATTTGGATTGTCCGTATAAACTCAATGCATTTAAAGTCATTTGTATGGGTATCTCCCGCGGCAAATAAATCATCAGCGCCAACGACAGTACGAATTCAAACATACTGACGATGGCGAATGTCGCGGGTATTTTATGATAATAATCAATAAACTTAGCCAAATAGATCACTCCAAATATAAATTCTTTTTCGTTATCCATATCTACTGTTAATTTTACCACGAATAAACATTGCTGCGTTAAAAATTAATAAAATCAGACAAAACAAAAACAACCGCTCGCTAACGCACGGCTGAATTTTAAATTCTTAAAATTTTGAGTATCAATACTCAATCAAAACGGCAAGCATCTGTTTTCCAAGTATCACGAGCGGTCTGAACTACTAAATCAACCTTGTCCCATTGCTGTTGCTCATTTAAGTCATTTCCTTCTTTGGTTGAAGCAAAACCACATTGTGGTGATAGACTTAAATTATGCAGTGGTACCACATCCATCGCTTGTAAAATTTTATGTTGTAACTTTTGCTCAGATTCTAGCTGTGAAGTTTTAGTAGTTACTAATCCTAGTACGAAAACCGCCTGCGGCTGAGCACGATGGATCCGCGCCAGCGGTTCAAAATCACCATCAGTCTTTAGATCATCATATTCCATAAAGAAGGCATCATACGGTAATTCCTGCAATACATTGGTGATCGAAGCATAAGTGCCTCCGCCTAAAGAAGCTGAGTGAAAATTGCCGCGGCAAATATGTGTTGCAAATATCATGTCATCTGGCGCAGCTGCAATAATTTTTTGAATCAAACTAGTTATTTCATCTTCTAATTTTGTGACCCGTTCCGTGTTTTCATCACCTTGCAGACCGGCAATTGGTAATGTCACTCCCAACAACCAAGGATCATCAAGCTGGATATACCGTAATCCCAACTCATAAAAATGTGCGATGGTTTGCTGATAGACTTTAAGAATATCTGCTAAATACTCTTCACGACTAGCATAAAAATCAGAATAGTTGGCGATCACCGCAAAGTCGCCCTCAAATAACAAAGGAGTCGGAGCTGGAATAGTTACTTTTGCCTGAACTCCGGCAGGGATAATACTTTGCAAGAACTCATAGTCGCTAAAGAATGGATGATTTGCGTTATATTCGAATTTACCTGCCAATTTTAGACCATCATCAACCAATTCTTGCCCGCTAAAATTCAATTTGAATCCATCAGGGACCACTTGGACTCCTTTCAAACCAGCCAAGAAATCAATAAAAAAGTTTTTGCGATTATATTCACCGTCTGAAACAACATGCAATCCATGGGTAATTTCCTGCTGCACCAGTTTTTTAGTTGCACCATGTTGGATCTGCTTAAACTCATCTTGAGTGATTTCTCCATTATCCACTTGATTATAAGCTTCTTTTAAATCATTCGGTCTTAAAAAACTTCCTACTGTATCGTAAGTATAAAAATACTGATGTTTTTTCACTGTCATTACAAACACTCCTCATATTAAAATATTAAGTATCATAGTCAAAAATCTCTAAACAAAAAAGCACCCGTTCCCGCACACTTTTCACGTGCAGGGACGAATACTTCGCGTTACCACCCAGTTTTTCATTATACTTACGCATAAATTACTCAACAGCTTAAAACAAGCTCAAGCTAGGGAAAATAACGGTTCCTACCGTTCAGCAGGCGTGAACTTGCTGAAAAATAATTGGAGTTCATCTTCAATATTAGTCAATATCTGCTCTCACCGACCGCAGACTCTCTGAATATTTAACCAATAGCTACTCTTCTCCGCAGATTTTCTGGCTAAACTACTTTTAATTAACTGTTAATATAAGCTTAATTCAACGAATTTTCAAGTTAAACTTCATTTAAAAAAATACATAGTATTTTATCAAGCGATCCATTTACTTTTCCACCATCAGAACTAATCACTTCTTGATGCCAATAAAGGGAATAACTTTTGTAACGATTCAATGTTTCCTGTCTCTTTTTAAAAATATTCAACTTACTTGTACCACTTATAATTATTCAAAACATTCTGTGCTTGGTCTGCGGACTGGACACTCAACATTTGGTTAACGGTCGTTTGCAAATTATCCAAGCGACCATTCAAGATACTATAGATGAGCCCACTTTGTTGTGTCTGATTATCCAACTGTTGCTTTAATGAAGCCAAACTTTGCGATACCTGCTGCATTTGGCTGAGATATTGTTGCCGATAACCTTCCTCATCTTTTTTATAATTTTTAACAGCATCTTTAGTTGTCTTATAATTTTGGCGTAGTTCTTTGATTTGAGTATTAGCTGTATCCAGTTGATCACCTAAAGAATCATTTTTTCGCTGTAGTTCACCGATCTGTCTGCCTTGGTCATCGACCTGCTGCCTTGTCTGATGATAACTGATCCCTGTCCAAACAAGATAAATCGCCAAAAGTCCCAAGATCACATAAAAAATCTTTTTGCCCCAGTGTTTTTTCTTTTTCCGCGGTTTTTTTGCATCCATTTGTTCCTGTTGCAGATTTTGAGCTGGCTGTTGCTGAGCATATTTTGGAATTGCTTGTTGCTGTGTGGACCGTGTCTGGCGTCTTGTTGGCTGAGAAAAATGATTCTCCTCATTACCGGCAGCCACAATTTTGATGGCGATCTGACGTAATGGCTGCAAATTTCCGTTCTCATCTAAAATAGAAATGTTGGCATCATATATTCCGACTTGCCCTATTTTTACATCAGCCATATTGACCAGTAGTTTGGACGTTAAATCTTGGCCAGTACGATCGTCGATGGCATGAGCATTTGTCAAATGTAAAATATCTTCGCCATTTAATGCTGACTTAGTATCAATGGTAATTAAATCTTTAGTAATAGTTAACTCTGGTTTCATTTCAATGCACCCCCTATTATTCGGGAAATTTTTATATCCGCAAATATTTTATACACTAATTTTATCTAAAAGCCATTATAAAAACAAACTTTCCCTGATATTAACTAGTTTACCACCGCTTACATTTAAATCAGCATGTTTTCCAACTAAATCAAAATATAGTTCTTTTAAAATATCTGAAAATCGGGTAGGAGATAGTTCACACTATCGACCTCCCACACCACCGTACGTAC
>OMJG01000821.1_pt1 | contig 20860 bp, 23 predicted proteins | sample 1646431 | NCBI WGS metagenome assembly OMJG01 (sample SAMN03771674, study PRJEB25209) | food metagenome | isolation source: Cotija cheese | place: Mexico:Jalisco,Michoacan | collected 2011-12-12
TGAATTCATATTAAAATGAATTTATACGGAGGTGTTTTTTCTATGAAAAGAGTGGCATATTCAGTTGAAACAAAATATAAAGTAGTAGAAATGAAACTTAAAGGATATAGTACAAGAGAAATAATGGATGCTTTAAATATTAAAAATGAATCTCAAGTTAAAGTGTGGTGGAAATGGTATAGAAATGGGGAAACACATAGATTCAATCAACAAGTAGGTAAACAATATTCCTACGGAAAAGGAAATGAAGAATTGAGTACTGTTGAGACGCTAAAAATTGAATTAAAGCGCAAAGAAGTAGAAAATGAAATTTTAAAAAAGTACAAGGAATTGGAAAGGAAGTGGTCCCAGAAGTAGTTGTTGAATTAGTAAATGAATTGAAATCTAAATATACAGTGAAAGTCATTTTAGAAGCTTTAGATATTCCAAAATCAAATTATTACAGATGGAAAAACAAAGATTTCAGTATATCTGAGGATGAACGAGAAATTATAGAACTATGTAAGAAACATCGTTTTACATATGGTTATAGAAAAATAACTGCCTTGTTAAATAGAAAAAATAATAAACCAATTAATCACAAAAAAGTACAAAGGATTATGCAAAAACATAATTTAAATTGTAAAGTACGAATGAAGAAATCGAAAAGACCAGGGAATGCATATTATAAGACACATAATCTATTAAATAGAAACTTCAAAGCAGAGAAACCTTTAGAAGTACTTTTAACAGATATCACTTATTTACCCTTCGGGAATACAATGTTGTATCTTTCATCTATCATGGATGCTTACAATGGTGAAATTGTGGCATATAAAATCGGTAATAAACAAAATCAAGAATTAGTAAATGAGACATTAAAACAACTTCAATTGGAACCAGGTACTATATTACATAGTGATCAAGGAAGTGTGTATACTTCTTATGAATACTATGCCCTATGTACAGAAAAAGGCATTACCAGAAGCATGTCCCGTAAGGGAACGCCAGCTGATAATGCCCCAATAGAATGTTTTCATGCCTCTCTAAAGTGTGAAACATTCTACTTAAACAGTGAGCTTAGAAGCTCTAATACCATTGTAATAGATATTGTCGAAAATTACATTGAAAACTATAATAAAGTTAGAATTCAACAAAAACTAGGCTACTTATCCCCTATAGAATATAGGAAATTAGCAGCCTAGAAAATAGTGTTTTTATTGAGCTCCCTTAGTAAGGGTGCAGTGCCCATTTATCTTACTCGCTTTTTTTATGCTTTTTGCGTCTTTGGTTGTTTCTTAATCGTCAAACAAATTAGGAATGCAATGAAGCTCAATGCACCAGCTACATATAGACTAGATACAACATTAAAGTATGATACAAATATACCACCTAATAATGAACCAGCACCTATTCCTGCATTTAAACTAGACATGTTCCAACTCATTGCCGCACTTGTATCTCCTTCAATTTGAGAGATAATACCGATTTGGATAGGTGGATTTGATCCCCATTGGACAATATTCCAAGCAAATACACCTATTAATGTAATAACAAGTATAGGTAAGAATTGTTCAAATACAAGCATGAGTACTGTATAAGTACTTAATGAAATTAATAGCCACTTTTTACTGCCTAATGCATCTGTAATATATCCACCTAATGAAGTACCAATAATTGCACCGATACCAGCTACGAGTAGTACGAGTGATACGATATTTAAATCATATCCATACACAGATAGTAACGGACTAATATACGTTACGACAACATAATTTGCCGCTAATATAAGGAAAGTTATGCTTAAATATTTTACAATTTCTAACGGATGAACGACTTTATAATCTTGGCTTTGACTAGAAGATTCTATTGTATCTATTTTATTGCTTGCTACATTAAAAATAATAAGTATAAGTGCAATAATCCCTACTGTAGATATAAATACAAATGACATTCTCCAACCTACTAAATCACCTATTTTAGTGCCTAGAGGAACACCAAGTACGTTAGCTGCACTGAAACCAGTATAAACAAGTCCAATCATTTTCCCGCGTTCGCTTGGATTTGAATACACAACAGTTAAAGATAAAATCTTCACGACAATAATAGCAGCAGCCGCTGAAGATAATACTCTACCTATTACAAGTATTGTAAAGTTAGGTGAAATCGCAATTATCCCGTTTCCTAAAATAAATATAACCATACTTACTAATAATACAGTCTTTGGTGAGACGTTTTTAGTGAGTTTAACAAGTATGGGACCACTAATTGCGAATGTTAATGCATAAACTGTTACAAGTTGTCCTACAATTGCTTCTGATACATTCAAATCTTTACTCATTAAAGTAAGTATACCTGCAATCATTAATTCAACCATTCCAACGACAAATACGCTTAACATAAATGTAATTAATCGAGGTTTTGACATCATATAACTCCTTCTCTTTGACATATAATCATGATTATAACAGTGTGATTTGTAAAAATACAGATAAAATTTAATACCCGAACAATCAGAAATTCAAGGTGTTTTTAAGGTATAAAATGAAAGATTTAATTGGAATTAATCTATATATTATACGGATAATAAATAGATGTTTGAAAATTAAAAATATTTAAAGAAAAATTATAATAAATACATTGGTATATTATGATTAATAATTCTTTTATTTTTACTAAAAATAATGACAGCGATTACATAAAAATATATAATAAAATTAGAGATGAATAGTATTGAATATTTATTAATTATTGTGTATAGTTAGTCTTGCGAAAAGGAGAGAAAGTATGAAAGAGACGAGCGTTTTAGTAGGAAGGTTAAAGTTTATTATATTATCAGTTTTAGGAATATATTTATTTTTAGTTCCCGTTACGGTAACTGACGATAAAGGGGAGAAAGAAACAAGTTTACCTGTTGCATACCTTGCAAATACAGCTTTAGATTGGATAGGTGACTATGCTGGGCTAATTATTATGCTTTTAATTAGTTTCTCTGCAGTAATGACATTAATCTATTCTACGATATTCAGTACTTCTACTAAGAGATCTATAACGAATGAATTATTTAACGTCAATTGGATTTGGGTCGTCATTAGAATAATAGGTGCGATATTTGCAATATTCATTTATTTCGATTTTGGACCTGGTATAGTTGTAAATGAAAATACTGGATTAATGGTTTACAATGATTTATTACCAACATTGCTTGCAGTATTCTTCTTTGCAGGTTTGTTTTTACCACTATTAATGGACTTTGGTTTATTAGAATTTTTAGGACCAATGTTTGCGCCAATTATGAGACCAGTATTTAAATTACCTGGTAGATCAACTGTTGATAATCTAGCTTCATTTATTGGTGATGGAACTGTAGGCGTAATGATTACAAGTCAACAATATGAACAAGGCTTTTATACACGTCGAGAGGCAACTGTCATTGCGACAACATTCTCTGTTGTATCTATCACATTTGCAATTGTCATAGCTCAAACAATCGGCTTAATGGATTATTTCTTTAAATTTTATTTATCAGTTATCTTAGCTTGTGTTGTAGCAGCTTTTATAATGCCTAGAATTTGGCCACTTAAACAAATTCCAGATAAGTATTCAAACGGAAGTACTGAGCAATTAAATGAATCAATTCCTAAAACACATAATCCAATATCATGGGGATTTGAACAAGCAACTCAAAAAGCTGTAAAATCACCTGACTTTAAACAATTCATTATCAACGGCATGAAGACTGTATTGGATATGTGGTTAGCGGTACTACCAGTCGTTATGACAATCGGTACATTAGCAACTATTGTTGCTGAATATACACCAACATTTAGTATTTTAGGTGCACCATTTGTACCATTATTAGAATTAATGCAAATACCATATGCAAAAGAAATGTCTGAAACATTATTAATTGGTTTTGCAGATATGTTCTTACCTTCACTATTAATAAGCGATGTACCAAGTGACATGACACGCTTTATTGTAGGAGCATTGAGTATTTCTCAATTAATTTATTTATCAGAAGTAGGCGGCGTTATCCTCGGCTCAAAGATACCAGTAAGCCTAGGGAAACTCTTCATGATTTATATTATCCGTACAATTATTGCATTACCGATAATTGTAATATTAGCTCATATTTTCTTTTAAATTAAAAAACGGACAAAATGAACTTAAATAGTTCAGTTTGTCCGTTTTTATATTATTATTTTGGGTCAATTGTTGTTTCGACTTTAGCGATTGCGATTTCAGATCCTAACATTGGGGATTCGCCTTTGTCTTTATTACTGTCTCCGCCGCGACTATGTGCTTGTTTAAATGCATCGCTCGTTTTCCATGCTTCGAAGTCTTCTAGTTCTTCCCACCACATATTTACATGTAATTCATCATTGTCATCAATGTCTTGCATGTTCCAAGTTTCAACTTTAATGAAACCTTTCATTTCTTGTAATGTGCCACCTTTAGTAAACATTGGTGCTAATTTTTCTGCATAACCTTTTTTCATTTTAATTCTATTTGTTACAACATACATTGTTATCTCTCCTATTCTTTTGGTGTTGGGTTAGTAGCCCAGATTTGTGCTGTCTTCATAAATGTTCTTGGTTGTAGTTTCAATTGTGATATGACTACGTCTGCTATATCTTCTGGATGCGTCATCGTATCTTCTTGTAATTGTGTTTCTCCAATTAAGTCTGTTAATACAGCTGAAGGGGTTAAATATGATACTCGAATGTTATGTTTTCTCATTTCTTGCATAATACCTTCAGTCATACCAATTACTGCATATTTAGTAGCAGAATAGATACTGCTTGTTGCACTGGCTTTTAAACCAGACATTGAAGCGATATTAATAACATCTCCGCTTTTTTGTCTTACGAGATGTGGTAATGCTTCTTGTAAGACGTAATATATACCTTTAACATTTGTTTCGAATAATTGATCAAACTCAGATTCACTTACATCTAAAAATGAATTGTTCTTCATAATACCTGCATTATTTATCACGATATCAATAGAGCCTAATGCATGATATGAATCTTCTATAAAACGTTGCACATCTTTTTGGTGCGCAATATTAGTTTCTTTATAAAATACTTTGACGTCATATTGTTTAAGTTCATCGGCTGTTGCTTTTAAAGTATCAATATTTCTACTTGCAATTGCAACGTTGACGCCTTCGTGAGCTAATGCAATCGCGATTGATTTACCGATACCTTTAGAGCCACCTGTAATGACTGCATTGAGCCCTTTTAAGTCTCTTAACATATTGATCACCACTCCTTTCTTATATGTTAGCATGCTTTAAAAATGTATCATAATAATTCAATTTGAAAATGCCATATAAATAACACCACGAAGTCAGTATTATATGACTTCGCGGTGTTTATTTAAAATGCCTGAAAGTTTGAACTTAAGCTTCTTTAGTAAGTTCGTTATAAACTTTCTTATCAGCATGTGTATAAATAATGTATTCTTTAACATTTGTTTCGATAATCACACGATTTGTTTTGCCAAAAGTTGAGCCAATTCTTACGATATGATCTTGGGCTTCATTAGACAAAGCGTGAATATCTTGATCCTCTTTAATGTTTTTAATTTCATTATTTGGAATTGTAATGTCCGCTACTCTCCATTGAATATGAACTTGATTATTGTCCTTTGATACTCTCATTGCCATATCTAAACACATCCTTTTGTTTGATAATTACATCATAACGCATTATGTATCCGTTTTCAATAGAAAAACGAGAAAATGTGTTATATTTTTTATTTATTATGTCATACTAATTAATGAAAGTATTTTTATGCAATATATTGAATAACTATTTACAAATAGAATCGGATGTTGTAATATTATCTTTATAAATAAATAAGGAGCTGGTTTCATTGGGACGAAGTTATCTATGTTGAAAGAATTAAACAAGACAAGTTTTTTAAAAGAAGTTGATTTTTCTAAAGCAGAATTAGAATCACTTATTGATTTGGCAATGGAATTAAAATTCAAAGAAAAGCATCAGATCCCTCATCGTTATTTAAACGGGAAACATATCGCTTTATTATTTGAAAAGCAATCAACAAGAACACGTTCAGCTTTCACAGTAGCTGCAACTAAAATGGGTGCAAGTGTGTCTTATTTAGGTAAAGATGATTTACAGTTAGGTAAGAAAGAATCTGTTGAAGATACAGCAGTCGTACTTGGATCCATGTTTGATGGTATTGCTTTTAGAGGATTTGAACAAAAGACAGTAGAAGATTTAGCTCAATTTTCCAACGTGCCTGTGTGGAATGGCTTAACAAATGAGTGGCATCCTACACAAATGTTAGCGGACTTTATGACAATTAAAGAATACTTTGGTACATACGAAGGAAAGACTTTGACATTTATAGGAGATGGACGCAATAATGTTGCGAACTCATTGCTCGTTACGAGTGCAATTTTAGGTGTGAATATTCATATTGTTGCACCATTATCACTCCAACCAAATAAAGAAGTTCAAAATATGACATTGTCATTTAGTAAAGAATCTGGAAGTGAAATATTAATTACAGATAATATCCAAGAAGGTATTTACGGCAGTGATATCATATATACAGATGTTTGGTGCTCAATGGGTGAGGAACAACAATTAGAAGAACGCTTTGAATTGCTCAAAGATTACCAAGTAAATCAAAACTTAATTAATTTAACTGGTAAAAATGACACTTTATTTTTACATTGCTTACCAGCTATTCATGATTTGAATACTGAAATGGGTGCGCTATGCTTCGAAAAGTTTGGTGTAACATGTATGGAAGTTACAGATGACGTATTTAGATCAGATTATTCGAAAGTATTCCAACAAGCAGAAAATAGAATGCATACAATTAAAGCTTTATTAGCTACAACTTGTGGCGATATATATTAATAAATAAAGGCTGAGACATCCATGAATGTCTCAGCCTTTTATTGTTAACGAGCTTCTTTTGTTAATTTTTTTCTATTGCGATTAAGTTCTACATATTTACTGTAACTATAAATGATAATACCTGCCCAGATAAATATGAATGTAATAAATTGATCAACATCGAAATGTTCGTTCAATAAGAATATACCGATAAAGAACATGATAGTTGGACCAATATATTGAATAAAGCCTGTTAATGATAGTGGTATTCTTCTTGCGCCAGCACTAAATAAAATAAGAGGAACAGCTGTAACAGCACCAGAAAGTAATAACCATCCGCTTGAACTGTTCATACCAAATGTAACGGCATTATGTTGTGATAAGTAGAAGATATAAATAAGCGCTGCTGGCAATGTCACGATACATTCTATCGTAATACTACTAAATGCATCGATATCTACAACTTTCTTGATCAACCCATAAAGCGCAAATGATGTTGCAAGTAATATTGATACGAATGGGAATTCGCCAACTTGAAAAGTCATATAAATAACACCAACAAATGCTAATAGAATAGCTACCCATTGAGCTTTTGAGAATCGTTCGCCTAAGAAAATAAAGGCTAGGAAAATACTCATTAAAGGATTGATGTAATAACCAAGACTTGCTTGTAGTACATGGTGGTTATTAACCGCCCAAATAAATGTACCCCAGTTCACTGTAATTATATAACCAGCGATGATAATAGCGAATAGCATTTTCTTTTGTTTAAATAACTTAATTGTTGCTGCTTTGAACAATGGAAATTGTTTTGTAAATAATAACAGTAATAACATGAATACTGCTGACCATATAATACGATGTGCTAAAATTTCGAATGGTCCAATTTCACTTACGAGGTTCCAATAAATTGGTAGGACACCCCAAATAACATATGCAAATATTGCATATATAATACCTTTTTTAAATTCTGACATGATTTAGGACTCCCACTGTGATTGAATGACTTCTGCTTGATCGTGATAAATATTCGATGCGATATTCGCGAGTAATCTTGCAGTTCGATTATCTATATCGAATCTTGGTGATAGCTCAGCAATGCTAATGCTTGAACTTTTGTTTGAGTTTGTAACTAATTGTAAAATTGTTTGAACAATTTGAGGTTGTAATCCCATAATACAAGGTGCACTTACTGCAGGTGCATAACTTACATCTATAGAATCAGTACATAATGTAATGAGGATTTCATCATAGCCTTCAATAAATGAATTAATAGAAGTAATTGTTTCTATCGATAAATGGCTACGAAGTTCATCTTCACGAATGTATTGGACGCCGTATTCATCAGCTCTTTCGAAGAGTGCTTTTGTATTACCATTTTTCTGAATACCTAGTACGAAATAGCCAACTTGATCATCTTGATCTAAAATCTGTTTAAACATTGTGCCAGAAGATGGTTTTTCGTCGTAATCTCTCATATCAAAATGTGCGTCTATATTGATGATGCCAATTTTTTTGTCTTTGTTGGCTTTTCTTACACCTAAATAATGGCCATATAATACTTCATGACCACCACCAATAATAACTGTAAAGTCATTATGCAATAATATGTTTGAGATTTTATCTCCAAGTTCTGATTGCGCTTCTTCCATTTTGTTTTTGTGGCAAATGACATCTCCGTAGTCAGTTAAATGTAAGTACTCATTATGTATTGGTAAAGGACTTAAAGCTTTTCTAAAATGTTTAGGACCGTCTACTGCACCTGGTCGACCATTATTTCTAGAAACACCTTCATCGCATTCAAAACCTATAAGTGCCATATTAACTTGATGTTCGAATTCTTTCTTTGGTGTAATGTCTTCTTTCTCAATATGAATTGAGTCAACGATTTGATGAAATCTAAAAGCAGAACGCAATGTTGTGCTATCTGTTCTACCTGTCCACTCATCCTTTTTAACATTTCTATACATATTTAATACCTCCTACATGTTACAATAGTTTTTACTAATGTTAGTTTATCATGTATGATATTCTTATGTTTTATTAAATGCTTAATTATTTTATAAGAAAGAAGTGTCTTTAATGAATAGTAAGAAAGAAAAAGCAAAAAGGCCGAGGAGTGATTCTATGAAATGGATTTATGGTCTCTTAACAGTTTGCTTATTATTTCTAGTAGCATGTGACAACCAAACTTCTAAGAATAATGAACATAATGATAACGAAAAATCATCTGAAACGACTACTGAGAAAAAAACAACTTCAGAATCGACAGGTGAAGATGTTAAAACTAAAGAAGAAAAATCAAAACCAAATAACAATAATGAGAATGATCAAAATGACAATAACAATCAACAATCTACAGATGAAATTCCAGTAGAAGAAAATGTAAATGGTGTTAAGCCTAACAATCATAATGAAACTGAAAACTTTGATACAGAAGCTTATACAGTAGCAAGAAATTGTTTATTAAATCAAGGTAACTCTCAAGCAGAATGTGATAAAGCAGAAAATACAATAGAATTTACGAGAGCTTGGCAAAATTTATCTCGTGATGGTTATTTATGTAATGATGATGGCTGTACATTACCTAAAGAAAATGATCAGAATAATCAAGATCATCAACATCCAAATACAAATGAAGATTCTAACCAAGATTCAAACCAAGATTCAAATCAAGGATCAAATGAACAAAGTAATGAACCATACGAAGAAGATAATAATCAAGCAGATCCATCTCGAAACACGAATCAACAAGATGAGAATACAAATAGTGAAGGGCAAAGTCAAAATCGCTCTCAGCAATCAAACAATAATGAATCCACTCAAAGTGATTATCAACAAGAAACACAATTAAATAAAGCAAGCTAAATAAAAAAACGTTCATCGAATTAGATGAACGTTTTTTTTAATTGTGAAATAAGGGGGTTATTTCAACAATGGTATAGGGTTATGTTTAATATGACTTACAACTATAGTTTAACAGGGATTAATAACAAATCAATACTTATGTGATTCTTTTCACAATTTTGTCATTTGAATTGCAATTATGTGAGGTATATCACTATAAAGTCACAAAGTGTTCGTATACTTGTTCGGTATTTTGTGGTAAAATAAAATAAAGTAATTGAAAAGAGGAAACATTAATATGACAGGAAAAACACATCTCTCATGCGGTATATTCATCGGGTCATCATTAAGTATTTATTATGGAGAAGATATTTTTACATCATTTACGATTGTAAGTTTATGTGGTGTAGCGAGTTTGGTCCCTGATATTTGTCATTTCAAAAGTAATCTAGGTAAGAAAATATTTCCTATCAGTTTTATTATTAGGTTAATTTTTGGACACCGAACGTTTACCCATTCATTATTATTTCTATTTTTAATATTTTGGGGATTGAGAACAATATCCGCACCAGAACCATATTTAGTTTCGATTATATTGGGTATGTTATCGCATATCATTTTAGATATGTTAACACCAAGAGGGGTCAAACTATTTTATCCTTTAAATGTCTCAGTTAAATTACCCATTGTATTTAGAACGGGCGGTGTTATGGATTTAAGCTTATCATCTGCATTTACCATTATCACGGTCATTTTATGGTGGAAAGATATTTATCGATTGTTTATATAAAAAAAGAAGCTAAGACAAAAGGTAGTGTCTTAGCTTCCATTAAACATTATGTTATTTTCCGAATTTACCTTTTAAATCTTCGCCTTTTTCTTTAGCAAAGTCTTTACCTTTTTCAGTATATTCGTCATTATTCTCTTCTAAATGATCCTTACCTTTTTCAACTGCTTTGTCTTTTGCATCGTTAAACTTATCACCTAAACTCATAATAAAATCCTCCTTGGCCTATTATATATAGGAATATTTTGTGCTTAAAGCAACACATTATTATAAATACCCATTTAATTTTAAAATAATCATTTTAATTATAAATTTTTTATGATATTTTTAGACAAATCGTTCTAAAGTCGTATAATAAGAATGAGTCAAATTTTCGGAGGTATTATAATGTTAGATGAAACAAACCTGAAAGAACATGGTCAGAATCACATTTTAGAATATATTAAAGTGATGAGCCAAAGCGAGAAAGAACAATTAGAATCTGATATTAATCAATTAGATTTAGATGAAATAGATAAACTATATCAAGATGTATACATAAATAGAAAGACAATAGATGTTGCAGATAATATAGAACAAGTTGAGTTTGAAGTTAAAGATCAACTTTCAGAAGAACAACTGAAATCTTACCGTTCACTTGGTGTACAAGCGATTAAAGATGGTAAATTTGCGGTATTATTAATGGCTGGTGGACAAGGTACAAGATTAGGTCATGTAGGACCAAAGGGTACATTCTCATTCAATAACAAAAGTTTATTTGAAAGACAAGCAGAGCAATTAAAGCAATTAACAGAAGAAGTTGGTACGCCAATTCATTGGTATATCATGACAAGTGATGTGAATCATAAAGATACACTGTCATTTTTCTTAGAAAATAAATACTTTGATTACGATGAAAATTATATTCATTTCTTCAAGCAAGATCACATTGTATCTTTAACGACGGACGGTCAATTAATTTTAGATACAAATAGAAGAGTGATGCGAACTCCTAATGGTAATGGTGGCGTATTTAAATCTCTAGAGAAGACAAAGTTACTTGCTGAAATGAAAGAAAATGGTGTGGAATACTTATTCTTAAACAACATTGATAATGCGCTCGTAAAAGTGTTGGATCCTGAATTTGTTGGATTTACAGTTGAACATAATAGTGATGTGACAACTAAATCTATTAAAGCGCACAGTGGAGAAAAAGTTGGTCGTCTTGTATCAATTGATGGTAAAAAACGAGTATTAGAGTATTCTGAGCTATCTGAAGATGATGTTGATAAACTAGAGAATGCTAATATAGGTATTCATGTATTTAAATTAGATTTTCTTATAGAAGCGGCTTCTAAACCATTGCCGTATCATTTAGCAGTTAAGAAGTTAAAACAATTAGATGAAGACTTCAGTGTTGTAGAAGAAGAGTCATTGAAATTCGAATTGTTTTATTTTGATATTTTCCAATATGCAGAATCATTTGCTACACTACAAGTAGATAGAACGAAAGAATTTAGCCCTTTAAAGAACAAAGAAGGACAAGACAGTATTGAAACAGCTCAAAGAGATTTAGAGAACAATCAACTATTATAAAAAGAGGTATATGAATGGAACAAATCAATCATACAAAGTCTCATCCTAGAAAAAACGGGAAAGTTAAAGAAGCATTTAAAGATATTATACCACTTTCCTTCGGTGAGGAAGTTGGAAATGCAGTATCACATGGTGTTCCTGCTTTCTTTCTATTATTCTTCTTGCCATACGCAGCAGTAGAAAGTTATATTAGTGATGGCGCACTTAAATCGACGAGTGTCTCTATTTATATTATAAGTATTATGTTGATGTTTTTATCATCTGCTATTTATCACTCAATGTCATCTTCATCACCTCAGAAATACATTATGAGAATTATTGATCATAGTATGATTTATATCGCAATTTGTGGAACTTACACGCCGATTGCATTATCGTTAGTGGGCGGCTGGTTAGGTTGGCTTATTATGGCAGTCCAATGGGGTATTACAATTTGGGGAATTGTATATAAATCAACAGCTAAGAATGTTAATCACAAATTAAGTTTAGCGATGTATTTAATCATGGGTTGGATGGGTGTTCTCATGTTACCAACAGTTATCAATAAGACATCGTTAATATTTATGTTGTTTATTTTATTTGGAGGTCTTAGTTATACAGTAGGAGCATGGTTCTATGCTCAAAAAAGTAAAAAGTACTTCCATATGATTTGGCACTTCTTCATTTTGATTGCTTCAATTTTTCATTTTCTAGCAATTATGTACTTTATGTAGGAGGATAAGATGAACTATCGTTTGTATTATACGGTTCTTACAATTATTATTTTAATTCAAGGCTATTTCTTTTATTACTTTGTATTTAGTGACGGCAAACAAAGTGGTTTGCAGTTTATGGGTATTGTTTCACTTATATTCGGTTTAATATTAGTTTATGCATTAGTATTACTAATAAAACATCAACGCAGAAATAATCAACAAACGTTTAATGAACATCTTAAAAAAGGTGAACAAAGACGATTGAAATAAAGATAGTGAGTGGGATATGAAATCTTTTTCTGATATAGAGGTTTCTATCCCGCTCTTTTTGTTATTTTTTTGCAAAACGGGTAAATAGATAATATTAAATGTTATACGATATGAATAGGGGGAAATCATAATGTCAGAAAAAAGAGATTTTGAAACATTCGATCGTGACAAACTAAATGTTAATGAAGAGGTTCAGGGAGAAACAGTAGAAGATAGAAGCGGCCATAAGATTGACCAGACTGATGATCAGTTTCTGGATATGACGAAAGATGAAATTAAAAGTAAAAATCAAATTGAAAAGAAACTCGTAGAAAAACTGGATAATATTGTTGAACAAGGGGCAATATTAGAAAAACAAGAAGAAGTCACTCAGTTACACAGAGAATGGTTAACATTCAGTTGGCCAAATTATACAGAAGATAAACACTTAGAAATTATTAATATGTATGAAGCGGATGATAGATATAAAGCATATTTTGGTGAAGAAAGAACGGAAGCATTAATTACTGCGGTTAAGCATGTCATACAATAAAAATGAACTTTATAAAATTAAAATAGGAGACATCGATTTTATCGGTGTCTTTTTTACTATTAAATATGTAGAATTAGAATAAACTTGAATGTATAAGGGAGCTGAATCGGATGAAAAAGTTATATCATAACGGAACAATATATACGATGGAAAGACCAGATGATACATATGCAGGGGTAATTGTAGAAAATGGTTTGATAGAAGCTGTTTTATCAAAAGAAGATTTAAACCAAATTCAAACAACGGATTATGAAACAATCGATTTAAAAGGTGGAACGATGTTTCCTGGATTTGTTGAAACACATATTCATGTTATGGGGACTGGCGTTTGGTTATCATCAGTCATTTTAAATGGTGAGACAAATATCGAAAATGTAAAACAAAAAATTAGCCAAAAAGCCCAAACATTACAACCAGGTGAATGGTTAGTTGCTGAAGGGTATGACGAAAATTTATTAAATGGCATTAGACTTAATAAATTTTATTTAGATGAATTATGCAAAGATAATCCGGTAATTGTAAAAAGGGTATGTAGACATGCAGCAATCGTTAATTCGAAAGCATTAGAGATTTTAGGTATGACAAATGATGTCGAAAATCCTGACGGTGGTTCATATGAAAAACAAGAAGGCGAACTGACTGGTTGGTTATATGATACAGCTATGGAACCATTTGAAGAATTAGCTTCAAATGAAGATGAACAGTCTCTTACTAAACATTTAAATAATGCGATTACATATTTATATCAGTATGGTATAACGGGATCGCATACAGAAGATTTAGGTTACTACGAAGATTATAAAGATGTTTTAAATGCTTATAAAACAGTTGTAGGACCAGGTGAAGATCAAAAGCCATTTAGAGTACGATTGTTACGACATTTTAGTGTTTATGAACAAATGATGGAAGAACAGGCGACTTTTGTTGATAAATGGATAGAGCCTGATGCTATGAAATTTTATGCAGATGGTGCTTTTGGTGGCAGTACAGCATTGTTGAAAGAACCTTATTCTAATGATCCGACTGGAACGAATTATGGACTTGCAATATATACACAAGAAGAACTCGAAGAAAAAGTGAAAATCGCAAGAAAATATAATGGTGCGATAGCTGTTCATATGATTGGTGACAAAGCTTGTGAAATGGTATTAGATGCAATAGAAAAATATCCTGTGCCAAACGGACTTAGAGATAGATTAATTCATATTAGTACATTAAATGAAGCGTTATTACAACGCGTTGCGAAGTTACCTGTGATTTGTGACGTTCAGCCACAATTTATTACAAGTGATTTTCCGTGGGTTCAAGATAAAGTAGGGAAAGAAAGAGCAAGATATTTATATCCATTCAAGTCAATGTTAGACTTAGGTATTATAATAGGTGGGGGTTCAGATGCACCGATTGAAACACCGAATCCTATGCTAGGTATTCATGCGGCAGTTAATAGACAAACGTATGGTGAAGAAGGTGCGTATTTCTTTGAAGAAGCACTATCTGTATTTGATGCGTTACGTTTATATACAACACTTGCGAGTGAGATTGGTCAAACAACTGACCGTACTGGAAGAATTAAAGTAGGATATGAAGCGGATTTCACCGTTTTAGATCAAGATCCATTTAAGGTTAACCGTCAAGATTTAGCACAAATTCATGCTAAATTAACAATTGTTAACGGAAATATTGTATACGAAAGAGCGTGAATTATGACTAAGAACAAAGGAATTGTGTTGGCTTTAGTACTTATTATGTTTATGAGTGCTATAGAAACATCAATCGTATCTTTAGCAACACCAACGATGCAGAAAGATTTTAATATTGATACGGAAGTTGCATTAATCTTTACAGTATATTTAATAGCGGTTGTGTTTATGACACCAATCGTTGGTGAACTTGTAAAGAGAATTAATATTAAGTTAGTAGTGTTACTAGGGATATCTGTATTTATTATTGGTAGTGTATTTTGTGGGTTAAGTGAAATGACGCATAGTTTCCCATTGCTAGTTATTTCTAGAATTGTTCAAGGTTTAGGTGCAGGTGTCATGATGACATTAGGTCAAGTTGTACCTAAACTTGCATTTCCAATTCCGAGAAGATATAAAGTGATGGGTATCGTTGGTAGTGTTTGGGGTATATCTAGTATTGTAGGACCACTGTTAGGTGGCGCAATATTAGAATCTTTAAACTGGAGCTTTCTATTTTATATCAATGTACCTATAGCTTTAGTATCTATGTGGTTGGTTATTAAGTATTTTAATTTCGAACAAGAGAAAGTTGAGAAAACTAAATTAGATTATAAAGGCTTATTCATATTTTATGGCGTAGTCGCAAGCTTTTTACTAATTGTTGCAGAACATATACCATTTGTTGTACGTATGATTTGCTTCATATTATTAGTTGGATTTGTCGTATTACTCTACAGAGTTGAGACGCGTATGCGAAATCCATTTGTACCTGTTGAAGCATTTAATAGAAAGATCATTCTCGTATTGTTTACAGATATGATTTATTCAACAATGTTGATGGGCTACACTATTTTTATGCCAATCTATTTACAAAATGAACAAGGCTTTACACCGTTGCAAAGTGGTTTAATCATTTTTCCAATGTCGGTAGGTTGGTTGTTTATCACGTTTGTACTTGGTAGATTAGATCAACTTAAATTGAAATTCATTTATATGTTAGCTTTCTTGGCAATGTTTGTTGGTAGCTTTGCTATATTAACAGGCGTCGAATGGATTGTAATCATCCCATTTGCTGTTTTTGTAATGGGGGTATCATTTGGTACAGTATATACGAAAGATGTTGTCGTTGTTCAAGAAGAAGCGCCTCATCATCAATTAGGTTCCATGATGTCGATTTATACATTATTTAAGACAATAGGTAGTACAACTGGATCGTTAATTGTTTCTTCAATATATGTATTAAACATTTCATTTTTAAGTTATGGCGTTCAAAATATTATGTTGTATATTATGTTAGTAGTCGTTACATTAACGATTTTATGGTCTATTGTATTTAAAGAAAAGCGTAGAAAAAGTTTTTAAAGGTAAAACATATTTAGAGGGAGTCACAATGTATGAAAAGAAAAAATAAGCGTTTTGATATTTTTCATTTATTGTCCATATTGATTATTATAAGTATTTTCACATTGTCTGGTGCAATTTTTATTGTACTACTTTCTTTTGGTATGTTTGGATTAAGCAGAATTTTAATTTATTATGGCTTAGCAGAATTCAACTACAATAAAAGTATGATAGATAACTTGTTCTATTATGGTAGTTATATATTGTTTGGCTACTTTACACTTGTCGCTATAGAATTTTTATTAGATAGATTTAAAAATAGACTAAATGATAATCCGTATTTCAAGGGTATGACTTTTCATTTATTAACAATTACTGTTAGCACGATTATGTTTTATTTCACAGTACATATATATTATTCACAAATCAAAATTGAGTTTTGGGTCATTTTAGTGATTATCACTGTTTTATATATATGTACTGAAATTTTCTATCCAGATAGCAAAAATTTAAACCGATGAAACATTTATTTTGATTTCCGAAATAAAATAGTGCATAATAGCAAAGGTATATTTGGAAGGAGTTGAAACCATGAATGTTCAGGACATTTCAAAAGGTCAAAGAAATTTAGTAGTAGCTGTAATGTTAGTAAGTGCCTTTGTGGCGATTTTAAACCAAACTTTATTAAATACAGCAATACCTGAAATCATGGTACATTTAAAAATCGATGCCAACCAAGGTCAATGGTTAATGACAGGATTTATGTTAGTCAACGGTGTTATGATACCGGCTACAGCATTTTTAATGGATAAATTTAATACAAGACCACTTTATTTAATGGCGATGTTATCATTTACAATCGGTACGTTAGTTGCCGCTTTATCGCCAAACTTTGGAATATTAATGTTAGCAAGAGTACTTCAAGCAATGGGTGCAGGTGTTATGATGCCCCTTATGCAATTTGTACTCTTTAATTTATTCCCTAAAGAAAAACGTGGTTTTGCGATGGGTATGGCGGGTCTCGTTATCTCATTCGCCCCAGCATTAGGTCCAACATTATCTGGTTATCTCGTTGATAACTTTAGTTGGAGAAGTCCATTCTACACAATCATTCCATTCGCGGTTGTAGCATTAGCTTTTGGTGCGAAATACTTAACGAATATTTCTAAACCAAAAGATGTTCACTTAGATGTACCATCTATTATTCTATCTACAGTAGGCTTCGGATCTTTACTATATGGATTCAGTAGTGCAGGATCACTAGGATTTACATCACCAATTGTTATCGTTACATTAGTTGTAGGTATCGTAACGTTAGTAATCTTCGTATTAAGACAGTTAAAATTAGAAACCCCATTATTGAATATTAGAGTATTCAAGTATAAAACATTTACATTAACAACAATCATAGGTATTTTCTCAATGGTATCTTTAATTGGACCATCTTTATTAATGCCAATGTATATGCAAGATGCAAGAGGATATTCAGCATTAATCTCTGGTTTACTGTTATTACCAGGCGCAATCATTACAGGTGTTATGTCACTTGTAACAGGTCGTTTATTCGACAAATATGGTGCGAAATGGTTGGCAATCATCGGATTTACAATCATTACAGTCACAACATTTATGCTTGCATTCTTAAATGATAGTACATCACTATTGTATTTAATTGTTGTTTATTCCATTAGAATGTTTGGTGTCTCTATGATTATGATGCCTGTTAATACTGCAGGATTAAATGCGATTCCAAACGAAGTATTATCTCATGGTACAGCGATGATGAATACATTAAGAACAATCGCTGGTTCAATTGGTACTGGTATATTAGTAACAATTATGTCGATTGGTGCTAAGAACTTTGAACCTTCAAAGACACAATTAGAACATGCCAATGCAGGTAATACTGCGAAGATATTACAATCTGAAGCAATGATTCACGGTATTAATATTGCTTTCTTAGTATTAACTGTTATTGTATTTTTCGGAGTTGTATTATCTATATTTATTAAATCAGAAAACAAACATAGTAATACAAGAATACCGAACCATTCTAAATAAGAAGATTTAAAGGCTGAGATTATGATCTCAGCCTTTTTTTAAACAATAAACTACCTGTATGTTTAAATTTTTTGTTACACTGAATATAATGATAAGTAGATAATTATTTTAGAAGGGGAGTCGTAGATTTTGTTATCAGTAGAACAGGTTAAAGAACTTGTGGGAGCGTTACATGATCCGATTGTAGATGTACCACTTAAAGAAACAGGCGGCATAGTTGAAGTTAGCATCAAAGAAGAAAAAGAACATGTGAGTGTCAAAGTTGCGATAGCTAAGCTTGGCGGACAACCACAACTTGATTTACAAATGGAAATTGTAGATCTATTAAAAGAAAATGGTGCGAAAACTGTAGGGATAAGATTTGATGAATTATCAGATGAAGCATTAGAAAAATTCAAAGGTGTAATGGAAGAACAAACGATAGAAGGACTATTATCTAAAGATAATCCAGTTGAATTTATTGCAGTTGCCTCAGGTAAAGGCGGTGTTGGTAAATCAACAGTAGCCGTTAACTTAGCAGTATCTCTTGCTAGAGAAGGTAAAAAAGTAGGACTCGTTGATGCTGATATTTATGGATTTAGTGTTCCAGATATGATGGGCATACAAGAAAAGCCAGAAGTTGAAGGTGAACAAATTATTCCTGTTGAGCGTGAAGGCGTTAAAGTTATTTCTATGGCATTTTTTGTTGAAGAAAATGCGCCAGTCATTTGGAGAGGTCCAATGCTAGGAAAAATGATCACAAGTTTCTTTACTGAAGTTAAATGGGGAGAATTAGATTACTTAATACTTGATTTACCACCAGGTACTGGTGATGTAGCTTTAGATGTACATACAATGTTACCTTCAAGTAAAGAAATTATTGTAACGACACCTCACCCTACTGCAGCATTTGTTGCAGCAAGAGCAGGTGCAATGGCTAAACATACTGAACATTCTATTTTAGGTGTAATCGAAAATATGTCTTATTTCCAAAGTAAAGAAACAGGAAATAAAGAATATGTATTCGGTAAAGGCGGCGGTGCTAAATTAGCACAGGAACTTCAAACGACGTTATTAGGTGAGCTTCCATTAAGTCAACCTGAGTGGGATGAAAATAACTTTTCACCTTCTATCTATAAAGAACATGAAGATTTAGGTAAAGTTTATAGTCAAATTGCTAAGAATATCATTAATATAACAGATGAAGATTAGTGCGGAGGTAAGCAAGTGACTTTAAAATATTTAATTCAATTTTACAGAAATACACTGTTGATAGGTGTAGTTGTGACATATATTGCGTCACTTATCTTTGGATATGATAAAGTAACGAAATATTTATTTGCTGGAGAAATAGGTGAGTTTGTAGCAGCTTCAATATGGTTCTTAGTTGTAGGACTACTTGTAGCAACTATAAGTCAGCTTGCATATTTCATCTATTTATTCATTAATCAATTAGGCATAGGTATCTTTGGTAAGATATGGCCACATGTACAAATCGTTGTAACAGTATTTGCTATATTTGATTTAGTGTATTTTAGATTTTTAAGATTTGGTGGAACAGATCAAATCATATCTTTTATTTGGCTACCAATCGTTGTCGTTATTTTTGCAATCATTACAAGTAATATTAAAAACAAACAATCTAAAAAGAATTTATGGATTCCATCTATGTTTTTCATGGTTGTTATGACAACAGTAGAACTAATACCATTTTTAAGAGTGGAAGATACAAGTTGGATTTATCTAACAATCTTTGGATTATTATTATGTAATGCTTATCAATTAATTACATTACCTAAATATAATGCGTTGTCTCTTGAAGAGAGAAAAGCCAAGAAATCAAAGTTGAATAAAGACAGTAAATCATTGAAGAAATGATACAAAGCACAAGATTAAATTCTATTTACACCTTAATCTTGTGCTTTTTAATTTTTTGTTAAAAAAGATGATAAATAGTGTTGACTTTTAAAACCTCACTTGATATTATATAAAAGTCGCTAAAAACGACAGCACAACAACGAAAAAAGTTATCAAAACTTTTTCATGAAAGTGTAAAATTGACTCTTGTTAATACGAAATAAATGTTATATATTTATAAACGTGTTAAAAATAAGTTAACAAAATTAGTTGAAAACAAACATTGTTTTTAGTACAATATTGTTTAGACGCAAATTAGATGAACATTGAAAACTGAATGACAATATGTCAACGTTAATTCCAATAATTGAGTA
>OMJG01000822.1_pt1 | contig 20856 bp, 17 predicted proteins | sample 1646431 | NCBI WGS metagenome assembly OMJG01 (sample SAMN03771674, study PRJEB25209) | food metagenome | isolation source: Cotija cheese | place: Mexico:Jalisco,Michoacan | collected 2011-12-12
TCGAATCCGAGTGAGCCCCTTGCCATCAAGCGAATCGGTGGATCAAGGCTAAGCCGGGACCATCTCCCCAGTCGCTGGTGATTGCCGTGGCCGGAACCGTACCCAGCAACCGCAGCGGCCTACGCCGCGGCCGCTGGGATCAGCCCTGCGACGAGTTCGCCGGAGTGAGCACCTCCTGCGTCGCCAGCTTCTGCCGCTTGCGGGCGAGCACTCGGCCGATGCCGGTGTAGACCAGAGCGGCGATGAGCACGACGTAGATGACGATCGTGATCGGCGAGGACACCAAAGTCGACGCATCTCCGCCGGCCGCCAACAGGGCATCACGCAGGTTCGACTCGGCCAGGGGCCCGAGAACCATGCCGATCATCAGCGGCGCCAACGGCACACCGTAGCGCTTGAGCACGAAGCTCAGCACGCCGATGCCCAGCAGGATGAGCAGCTCGAACGTCGAGGCGGACGTTGCATAGATGCCCAGGCCGCAGAAGACCGCGATGCCGCCGTAGAGGTACGGGTCCGGGATCTTCAGCAGCTTCGCCCACAGCGGAGCGAACGGCAGGTTGATGATGAGCAGGACGATCATCGCGACGAAGAAGCTCGCCAGCAGACCCCAGACGAGCTCGGGGGAGCGGTCGAAGAGCAGCGGACCGGGCTGGATGCCGTACTGACGGAAGGCAGCCAACATGATCGCCGCCGTCGCCGAGATCGGCAGACCCAGAGCCAACAGCGCACCCATCGCGATGCCCGTCGTCGCCGATCCGGCCGCCTCGGGGGCGGCAAGACCACGGATCGCGCCCTGTCCGAACTGCGGATCCTTCCGCCGGGAATCGAGCTTGCGCTCCAGGCCGTAGGCCATGAACGTCGGAACATCGGCACCGCCGACGGGGATGACGCCGAAAGGCAGACCGATCGCCGTACCGCGCAGCCACGCCGGCAGAGCTTCACCGACCTCCTTGCGGGAGAGGAACGGGCGGCCCGAGGAGCTGACTGTGTTGTCCGTGGCCTGGCGGCGGATCCGGGAGGCGATGAAGAACACTTCGCCCAGCGCCAGCACACCGACCGTCACCGTGACCAGCGAAACACCGTCGAAGAGTTCGGGGACGCCGAGAGTGAACCGCTCCGTGCCCGAAACCGAGTCGATGCCGATGACGGTGAAGCCGATGCCCAGCACCAGAGCCGTGAGCCCCTTGAGCACCGAATCGGCGACCACCGAGGAGGTGGCGACGAAGGCGAACAGGGCAAGGGCGAAGAACTCCGCCGGACCGAAGCTCGTCGACAGATCCGCCAACGCGGGAGCGACGAAGACGACGAGGAAGCAGGAGATGAACCCGCCGATGAATGCGCCGATCGCAGCGGTGGCCAGAGCCTGCGGGGCCCGCCCGGATTTGGCCATCTTGTGGCCTTCGAACGTCGAGGCGATCGCAGAGGCCTGCCCCGGGGTGTTCATGAGGATGGCCATCGTTGAGTCGCCGAAGAGCCCACCGAAGTAGACGCCGGCGAACATGATGAACGCGCCTGTGGGGTCGAGTGCAAAGGTCATCGGCAGCAGCAGAGCCACCGCCATCGACGACCCGAGGCCCGGCAGCACGCCGACGGCGGTGCCGAGGAAGCAGCCGACGAACACCCACAGCAGGTTCATCGGGGTCAGAGCGTGTGCGAAGCCTTCGAAGAGGGACATGAGAGCGTCCATATCAGAAGCCACCTCCCAGAATCCCCGAAGGAAGGTTGAGTCCCAGCATCACCGCGAAGGCGATGTAGACCAGGGACGAGAACGTCAGTGCCAGAGTGAGGTCGAACAGCGGCTTCTTCGATCCCATCGACCGGGCCACACACCAGAACAGCAGCGCTGCGGCGATGATCCACCCGGCGAATTCGAGGATGAGGGCGAACGCCGCGAAACCGCCGGCGCCCCAAGCCAGGGACACGAAGTCACTGTGAGTGCGGTGCGTCGAATCGGCCTTGCGGGCCGCGGCCAGGGCGGCGCGGTCGTCCTCGGGTTCGTCCTCCTCATGAGGGGAGAGTCGAGAGGCCGCGACCGCCGAGGTGACCGGAGTCGAGAACGCCTTGTCCTCTTCGACCTGGGCCGGGACCGCATCGTCGACATCGACGGGTTCGGGATTGCGGATATAGGCAATGACCAGCAGGATCGTCAGCGCGTAGCCGACGAGCATGATGATCGTCGGGAAGAACTGCGGTCCCGGTCTGTCGGCATCCGCAGGCACGTCCATCGTGAGGATGCCGACGAGCAGATAGGTCGAGAATGCTCCCATGATGAGGGGAACGATGAGTCCTGACCGTCCCTGCCACCAGGTTCCCGCGCCGAGGTGGCCCGTGCGTTTCGTCGTCTGTGTGCTCACAGTCCCAACTCCTTCAGCAGCTTCTCCACCCGTGACGAGTCCTCCTTGATGAACTCGGCGAATTCGTCGCCGGTCAGCCACACGTCGGTCCATTTGTTCCGTTCGAGGGCGTCCTTCCAGGCCGCGCTGTCGCGGGTCTTCTGAAGGATGTCGAGCAGCTGGCCGGATTCCTCGCCGGTGATGTCCGGCGCTCCGAGCCAGCCGCGCCAGTTCGTCAGCGTGACCTCATAGCCCTGTTCGGACATCGTCGGCACCTCGTCGAAGCCCTCGATCCGCTTCGGGGCGGCAACGCCGATGGCCTTGACGCGTCCGGCCTCGATCTGGTCGGAGACCTCGTTGAAGCCGCAGGAGGCGAAATCGGTCGTCCCCGAGAGCAGCGTCTGGATCGCTTCGCCGCCGCCGGACTTCGGGATATAGGTGATGTCGGACGCGGCGATCCCGCCGAGGAGCGCGAGCTGCGCGATCGTGAGATGGTCGACCGAACCCGCCGAACCGCCCGTCCACACGAATCCTTGCGGATCCTTCTTCCATGCGCCGATGACATCGTCGAGCGTATTGTGCGGGGAATCGGCGGCGGCGATGAGGACGTCGTAGTCCTCGGCCACGCGGGCCATCAGGGTGGTGTTGTCGAATCCGACCGGCGACTCGTTCAGTGCGATCCCGCCGACCATGGCGGTGCCCGTGGCCAGGATCGTGTCCGCCCGACCATGCATCGTCGAGAACTTGCCGAGGCCGATCGTGCCGCCGGCTCCGGGGATGTTGACGACCTGGGCGTTGTTGGCCAGTCGGTCGACGCGCATGGCCTGCTGGGTCTCGCGGGCAAAGCCGTCCCAGCCGCCGCCGGCGCCGGCCGGAGCGATGAGGGTGAGATTCGACGACAGGTCGCCCTTCGCTGAGGCGGCCCTGACCGAGTAGGTCGTCGCCGTTCCGATCGCCGCCAAGGCGATCGCCCCGTAGGCGATGCGTCCGAAGGTGCGTCGTGAGGGATGGGAGGATTCGACCGTCGAATCCTCGGGAGGTGGCGCCTGTGGCACGGTCTTCTCCTTTGAAGGCGAGTGTGATGCGAGACTCACCTTAGAGCTTGCTGAGTGTCGACTGCGAGCTTGTGCTCGCTCTGCGCTTTCTGCTCATTGAGCGCGTTGAGTGCATTCTGCTCACGGCGGGTCATCGCTGCGCGCCGGTGCCTGGCCGTCGCGGCCCGTCTGTTCGTGGTCATTCCCCGAGGCATAACAGCGAAAATCGCGGAAACGCCTCGGCCGACTGACCGCAGACGAGGTGGGCGGGCGGAGTGACTAGGGTGGGACCATGACTGATGCCGATTCTCCTGCCACCGTTCCTTCAGCACAGACCCCGTCCGGGGCCGCGGTTGGGACCAAGTCCGAGACCGGGACCTCGACAGCGACCACCCCCGCTTCCGCACCGGTGGCGAAGAAAGTTCCCTTCGAGCGCACCCATCACGGCCATACCTTCATCGACGACTACGAGTGGATGCGCCAGAAGGAGTCGCCCGAAGTCATCGCCCACCTCGAAGCAGAGAACGCCTGGACGAGCGCACAGACTGCTCACCTCGAAGGGCTCCGAGATTCGATCTTCACCGAGATCAAGACGCGCATCAAAGAGACCGATATGTCCGTGCCCAACCGGCGCGGGAACTATTGGTACTTCTCCCGCACGAAGGCCGGGCTCGACTACGGCATCAGCGTCCGGATCCCCATCTCCGGGCCCGATGACTGGACGCCGCCCGAGGTCGGAGAAGAACCTCTGCCCGGTGAAGAAGTCGTCTTCGACTCGAACATCGCCGCCGCCGGTCAGGAGTTCTTCTCCCTCGGCTCCTTCTCACTCTCGGACGACGGCAGCAGACTCCTCTACGGTGTCGACACCACCGGCGACGAACGCTACACCCTCCGACTCCGCGACCTGGCCGCAGGAGACGACCTCGCCGACACGATCGAGGGCACCTTCGCCGGAGCCTCCCTCGACCCGAGCGGTCGCTTCGTCTTCTACACCACTGTCGACGACGCCTGGCGGCCGGAGAAGGTGTGGCGCCACGTGGTCGGCACCGACAGCAGCGACGACGTGTGCATCTTCCACGAACCCGATGAGCGCTTCTTCGTCGGATCGGGATTCTCACGATCGGGCCGGATGATGTTCGTCGTCACCGGGTCGAAGACGACCACCGGGTACTGGGGCGTCAGCGTCGACGACCTCGAAGCAGAACCCCAGGAGATCTGGCCCCGCGTCGACGGCGTCGAATACACCGTCGAGCACGCCGTCATCGGCGGTGAGGACCGATTCCTCATCACCCACAACCGCAATCGCGCCGATTTCGAGCTCGTCGACGTCCCCGCAGCCGACCCGACAGCGCCCGGTCGCGACGTCATCGTCACCGAAGCCGCAGGCGGCAGCGGAGAGCTGCGCAACGGCGAACTGCGCAGCGGCGAAACGCACAACGGCGAACTGCGGGTCGATGACCTGCGCATCGAAGATGTCGACGCCTTCGCCGACTTCATCGTGCTCAGCTACCGTCGCGGCGGCTTCGCCCGCGTCGGCATCATCCGCCTCGGCGATGCCTCCTCTCCCTTCGGGCCGCTGCAGGAGCTGCCCTTCGACCGGGAGACCGGAACCCTGTCACTGGGCGGCAATCCCGAATTCGCGCAGACGAGCGTCCGACTGCATTTCACCTCCATGTCGACGCCCGCGGTGCTCTATTCGCACAGCGTCGCAGACGGCACTGACACGGTCCTCAAGCGTCAGCCCGTTCTCGGATCCGTCGACCTCGACGCCTACAGCGAAACCCTCCTGTGGGCGAAGGCCGGCGATGGCACCGACATCCCGATCTCGGTGGTCTTCCGCAAGGACCTGCACCAGTCCGACGAACACGACGAACACGACGGACACGGCGATCCCGCCTCGCCGGAGGGCGCAGCGGACGGAGTCGGCGCGGCCGAGGCGAACGGCAGCGCCGCCTCGGCGAAACCGCTGCTCCTCTACGGCTATGGCTCCTACGAGGCGAGCATGGACCCGTACTTCTCGGTCTCGCGGCTGTCGCTGCTCGACCGCGGCGTCGTCTTCGCCATCGCGCACGTGCGCGGCGGCGGCGAAATGGGCCGATACTGGTACGACCAGGGCAAGACCACGGCGAAGAAGAACACGTTCACCGACTTCATCGACGTCGCCCGCCACCTCATCGACACCGGATGGACGAGTCCGGATCGGCTCGTGGCCAGCGGCGGATCGGCCGGGGGCCTGCTCATGGGCGCGATTGCGAACATGGCGCCCGAGCTCTTCGCCGGCATCAGCGCCGACGTGCCCTTCGTCGACGCGCTCACCTCGATCCTCATGCCCGAGCTGCCCCTGACCGTCATCGAATGGGAGGAATGGGGCGACCCGCTGCATGATCCGCAGGTCTACGAGTACATGCGCTCGTACTCTCCCTACGAAAACGTCACCGAGGCGGCCTACCCGCAGATCTTGGCCGTGACCTCGCTCAACGACACCCGAGTCCTCTACGTCGAACCCGCGAAATGGGTCGCCCGACTCCGCGAGGTCGGTGCGAACGCTCTGCTCAAGACCGAAATGGTCGCCGGTCACGGAGGAGCCTCCGGACGGTATGACGCCTGGAAGGAGATCGCCTTCGAATACGCCTGGATCCTCGACGTGCTGGGACGATCGGACGTCGAAACAGAGGCCTGAGGGGACGACTGTCGCCGCAGATAACGATACTGGGACGATTGTCTCCAAAACCTGGATTCGGCACCCGGTGTCAGTGCCGGGCCATAGAGTGGATATCATCACATTCGACGTGATGCGCGTCATGAACTCAGGACGGTCTGAGTGACGGCGGCGCATCATTCATCTGCATTGCCGTCAGGGTCCTTGCCCGCGAGGAGCGGCGGTGTCGAATGCAGAATTCGTGACGGATCCGCACCGGCGGACCGAAATTCCGAAAGGGAGAAGAATGCGTCTCAGTAAAATGGCCACAGCGATGGTGGCGGTCGGTTCGATTCTTGCGGTTTCGGCCTGCGGCGGCGGTGAGAGCGGTGGCGGCGAAGGCGATTCGTTCTCCATCGGCGTCTCGCAGCTCGTGCAGCACCCGGCGCTCGACGCCGCCACCGAAGGCTTCAAGAAGTCGTTCGAGGATGCCGGCGTCGACGTCGAATGGGACGTGCAGAACGCCCAGGGCGAACAGGCCAATGCGACCTCGATCGCTCAGCAGTTCGCCAGCGACGACCTCGACCTCGTCCTCGCCGTGGCCACCCCGGCCGCTCAGGCCGCAGCCCAGGCGATCACCGACAAGCCCGTGCTCTTCACCGCCGTCACCGACGCCGAAGAAGCCGGACTCGTCGATTCCAATGACAGCCCCGGCGGCAACGTCACCGGCACCTCCGACCTCAACCCGGTCGAAGAGCAGCTGAAGCTGGTCAAGGACGTCAAACCCGATGCGAAGACCGTCGGCATCGTCTACAGCTCCGGTGAGGTCAACTCGCAGGTGCAGGTCGATCTCGCGAAGAAGGCGGCAGAAGGCCTCGATGTGGAGATCAAGGAAGCGACGATCGCGAATTCGGGCGAGCTCGCTCAGGCCGTGGACTCGCTCGGCAAGGTCGACGCCTACTACGTGCCCACCGACAACAACGTCGTCTCGGCCGTGTCGACCATGGTCCAGGCGGCAGAGAAGAACAAGGCTCTGCTCGTCGGGTCGGAGGCCGGTCAGGTCGAATCCGGCGCGGCGATCACCCGCGGCATCGACTACACGAAGCTCGGCGAACAGACCGGCGAAATGGCTCTGAAGATCCTCCAGGACGGAAAGAAGCCCGCCGAAATGCCCGTCGAGACCAGCTCGAACCTCGAGCTCGTCGTCAACCCGAAGGCCGCCGAGGCCCAGGGTGCCGAGATTCCGCAGAAGCTCATCGACGAAGCCGACAACGTCATCGAGTGATCGACGCACGCAACACCCCGTGACCCGGTGCAGAGAGTCCTGAACTCCTCGACTGCACCGCCGTCACCGGCCCCGAGGTCGTCGGCACCGACGCCGACGACCTCGGGGCCACCACGAACCACACACCAGAAATGAACGGAAACCCATGTTCGGAGCATTGGAGCTCGGGCTCATCTACGGCGCGATGGCGCTCGGGGTCTATCTGACCTTCAAGGTCCTCAACTTCCCCGACCTCACCGTCGACGGAAGCTTCACCACGGGCGGCGCCACCGCAGCCTCCCTCATCATCGCCGGGGTCAACCCTTTCCTGGCCACGCTCGCGGCGATCGGCGCCGGACTCATCGCCGGCTACATCACCGGCCTGCTCCACACGAAGGGCGGCATCGACGGACTGCTCGCCGGAATCCTCACGATGATCGGCCTGTGGTCGATCAACCTGCGGATCATGGGGAAGGCGAACCTGCCGCTCCTGCGAGAAGACACCGTGTTCACCCCGCTGCGCGAGAACATGCTCTTGGGCACCTGGGTGTCGATTGCGATCCTGCTGGCCTTCGCCCTCATCCTCAAGTTCGCCATCGACTGGTTCCTCACCACCGACCTCGGACTGGCCATCCAGGCCACCGGCAACAACAAGGAGATGATCCGCAGCCTCGGCGTCAACACCGACAACTCGACGATGCTCACCCTGGCGCTGTCGAACGGATTCGTCGCGCTCTGCGGAGCGCTCGTCGCCCAGTACCAGGGGTTCTCCGATATCAGCATGGGCATCGGCCTCATCCTCGTCGGGCTCGCCTCGGTGATCCTCGGCCAGGCCGTGTTCGGCGGCCGCAACATCGTCATGGCCAGCCTCGGCGCACTCCTCGGGTCGGTCTTCTACCGGCTCATCATCTTCCTCGCCCTGCGCGCGGGCCTGGATACGAACGATATGAAGCTGACGACCGCGCTGCTCGTCGTCATCGCACTGCTGCTGCCCAGATGGGGGTTCCTCAAACGGATCCCCTCGCTGCGCGGGCGCGGCAACCGCGCGACCGCCTCGGTGCCGGCGGGAACGACCGAGATGAAAGACCCCGGCGAGGTCGCCGACACCCCCGCCGGCGCGACCGGCGCCCGAGCAGGGAAGGAGATCTGAGACCCATGCTCACGATCGACAACATCTCCAAGACCTTCTTCCCCGGCACCGTCAACGAACGCAAGGCACTGCAGGGGCTTTCGCTCGAACTCGACGAATCCGACTTCGTCACCGTCATCGGTTCCAACGGTGCCGGAAAATCGACCCTGCTCAACACCATCTCCGGCCGCCTGCCCATCGACTCCGGGTCGATCACCATCGACGGTGCCGAGGTGTCGCGGATGCCCGAATACAAGCGAGCGGGATACCTGGGCCGAGTCTTCCAGGATCCGATGGCCGGAACCGCTCCGGACCTCACGATCGAACAGAACCTCTCCCTTGCGCTCAAACGCGGAAAGCCGCGCGGGCTGGGGCGGGGGACCACCTCGGAACGGCGCGAGCACTTCAAAGAGGAGCTGGCGACTCTCGAACTCGGCCTCGAGAACCGGCTGAAGACGAAGGTCGGACTGCTCTCCGGCGGACAGCGGCAGGCACTGAGCCTGCTCATGGCCGGATTCACCCAGCCGCGGATCCTGCTGCTCGACGAGCACACCGCCGCTCTCGACCCGCAGCGTGCAGCCCTCGTGTCGACCCTGACGAAGAAGATCGTCGAGGCCGACGGGCTGACCACCCTCATGGTCACCCACAATATGGAGCAGGCGATCGCGCTGGGCAACCGGCTGATCATGATGCACGAGGGGCGGATCATCTACCAGGCTTCGGCCGAGGAGAAGAAGGACCTGACCGTCGAGACCCTGCTCGGCGAATTCTCGAAACTCAAGGGAGCGACGCTCGGCGACCGGGCACTGCTCAACTGAGCCGAGACTCGATAGCCGCTGAAGCGCAAGGGTGCCGGGCTCGCTGGAGAGCAGCCGCGCGCATGACACCCGGCCGAGGCGCATAAGAGGGTGGTTCACACCGCGTGGTGCGGACCACCCTCTCTTCCGCGCTGGTGGACTTTACCAACCGGTTGGTAAAGTTGCGGTATGGCGAATGACGGACGGACGCGGATTCTCGAGGCGGCGAAGGCTCTGGCCGAATCGCACGATTCGGTGCAGGGTGTGACGATCTCGCTCGAATCGGTCGCGCAGCAGGCGGGACTGACGAAGCCGGGCCTGATGTATCACTTCCCGTCCAAGGAAGCGCTCATGCTCGGGCTCGTCGACCATGCCGCGAAGGACTGGGCGCAGCGGCTGCGCGAGCACACCGGACATTCGAGTCAGGAGCTGACGAGCTTCGACCGGCACCGGGCCTACGTCACCGTGGCCACCACCGCCGAGGTCTCGCGCGCCGACTATTGGATCTTCTCCGATGCGCTCTACCACCCGAAGCTGTCGCGGGCGTGGAGCGAGCATCTCGGCCCGTGGTTCGACACCGCCGGGCTCGATGATCGTGCCGTGTCTCTGCTCACCGCAGCCCGATTCTGTGCCGACGGCGCATGGATGTCCGAAGCCACCGGAGTGTTCCCCTCCAGTGATCTCGCGGCCGTGCGCACACACGCGCTCGCGCTCATCGATGGCGCTGAGGCAGCCATCGATGCCGCTGCGGGAGTCGCTGTGGGAGCGTCCGACGATGCCGGAGCGGAAGCGTCCGACGACGCCGGAGCGGAGGTGACAGGATGAACTCGACACGTCTGCTGCTGCTCGTCACCGCCATCCTCGCCGAGGTGGCCGCCACCCTGATGCTCCGTGCCGCGGTCGCCGATCCCGTGTGGATTCCCGGGGTCGTCGTCCTCTACGCCGCGGCCTTCTTCATCCTCGGCCTCACCCAGCGGCTGGGCATGCCGCTGGGCGCCGTCTACGCGACGTGGTCGGCCAGCGGGGTCGCCCTCGTCGCCGTGCTCGGTGTCGTGTTCTTCGGTGAGCTCCTGAGCGTCGGCGCCATCATCGGCATCGCCCTCATCATCATCGGCGTCATCCTCGTCGAATCCGGCACTCCCGAAGAATCCGCGACCGTGGTCACGGAGGTGACCGAATGAGCTGGATGTGGTTGGCCCTGTCGATCCTCAGCGAGGTCGCCGGCACCCTGTGCCTGCGTGCGAGCGCCGGACTGCAGCGCAGGATCTGGTTCATTCCCGTGGCCATCAGCTACACCGCGGCCTTCTTCTTCCTCGGTCGCACGCTCGCCGAGGGCATGCCGCTCGGCGTCGCCTATGGTCTGTGGGCGGCCTGCGGAGTCGCGCTGGTCTGCCTGCTCTCCCGGGTCATCTGGAAGGATCCGCTCACGCGCAAGGCGCTGCTGGGCATCGGATTCATCGCCATCGGCGTCGTGCTCGTCGAAATCGGCTGACCCAGGTCTGCCGAATCGACCGGGACTGCCGAATCGACCAGGACTGCCCGATTGACCGTTCCCGCGCGGGGCAGGTCCGAGCGGCTCCGCCCGGTGCATCCTCGGCGAGGGCTGCGCCCATTCGTTGCTGAGAATTTGTTGTGAAGCCTCACGCTAGCTGTTATCGTCCGAAGACATGACCCCTCTCGGATTCGCCGACCGCCACCGTTGGGGATGGTCGACCCCGAATCGAGAGCGCCCGAGCTGCGGCTTCGCCAATGATTCCTGGGAACCCGTGGCCATCGGCTGGTGGGGCGGAGAGCCCTAGTCACTGATCGCCGATCCGCAGACCATCTGCCAGATCGACGACCGCCGGCCGGTCGCAGCACCTGATTCCCGACTCTGACCCGATGTGTGTTCATGCCATCGGGCCCTGATGCGTTCGTCTCCGTGCGCGGCACCGATCGATCTCGGCAGTTTCCGCAACAATCGAAAGAGTGTGAACCGACACATGACAGATGACTCAAAACGCACCGACGAACAGGATCCGGGTCCGGAAAAGCGGTCCGATGCCCCCACCGAGGCGGCCCGCCGCGCATCTCGCGAACGGATCATGGCCGATGCCCGCCGGATGGGGGCTGACGCCAAACGCGTCGGTCGCGAGACCGGGCGCAACCTCGGCCAATTCGACTACCGCCGCCCGCGCGGACCCGTGAAGGCCGATCTCGAAGACACACACGGCCACTACCCGCACGACACCCACCCGATCCTCGTGCCCGGCATCGCCATCGACGAACAGCGACGCCGGTACTCCCTCGACAAAGTGATCTTCGCGATCGCCGGAACCCTCACGGTCGCCTTCGTCATCTGGGGCATCGCCGATTCCGGCAGCGTCGCCTCGGTGGCGCAGGCCGCATTCGACTGGTCGACGATGAATGTGGGCTGGCTGTTCAACCTCGTCGCCCTCGTCATCCTCGTCGCGATGCTCATCCTCGCGTTCTCCCCGTACGGAAAGATCCCGCTCGGAAAGGACGGGGAGAAGGCCGAGTTCTCCACGTTCGCCTGGGTGGCGATGCTCTTCGCTGCGGGCATCGGCATCGGAGTCCTCTTCTTCGGCCCCTCCGAGCCGCTGACCTACTTCATCACTCCACCCCCGCTGACGAATGATCCGGAGTCGATCGAAGCGCTCCACGGCGCGATGGCGCAGACCTACTACCACTGGGGATTCCACGCTTGGGCGATGTACGCCCTGGTGGGCGGCGCGATCGCGTACGCCGCCTATCGCCGCGGCAGGTCCCTGCTGCTGTCCTCGATCTTCGTCGGCCTCTTCGGCAAACGACAGTCGGAGGGCTTCGCCGGCAAACTCGTCGACATCTTCGCCATCGTCGCCACACTGTTCGGCACGGCCGCCGCGCTCGGCATCGCAGCCATGCAGATCGGCACCGGAGTGAGCATCGTCTCCGGTGCGGGACCGATGACGAACAATATGCTCGTCATCATCATCCTCGTCCTCACCATCGGCTTCATCATCTCCGCGGTCTCGGGTGTGTCGAAGGGCATCCGCTACCTGTCGAGCATCAACATCGTGCTCACGATCGGCATCGTCGGCATCGTCCTCTTCCTCGGGCCGACCCTGTTCCTGCTCAACCTGCTGCCCTCGGCGCTCATGGAGTACCTCGGGTCGATGTTCGACCTCATGGGCAAGTCCCTGTCCTGGGGCTCCGATACCCAGGAGTTCCAGTCGGTGTGGACCGTCTACTACTGGGCCTGGTGGATCTCCTGGTCGCCTTTCGTCGGCACCTTCATCGCCCGCATCTCGCGCGGGCGCAGCATCCGCCAGTTCCTCCTCGGCACGATCTTCATCCCCTCGACGCTGCTCTTCGTCGCCTACGGGATCATGGGCGGAACCTCGATCTCGATGTACCGGGACGGCGCCGCCGGGTTCTCCGACAGCATGGCCGCACCCGAGGTCTTCTTCGCCCTCGTCGACAACCTTCCCTACGTCGAATGGCTGCCGTTCGTGGCGATCGTCGTGCTCGCGATCTTCTTCATCACCTCGGCGGACTCCGCCTCCGTGGTCATGGGCATGCTCGCCAGCCGCGGCGACCAGGAGCCGAAGAAGTGGGTGGTCGTGTTCTGGGGCCTGGTGATGTCGGGCATCTCCGTGGTCATGCTCCTGCTCGGCAACGCGAACGCCCTCGAGGGCCTCCAGCAGCTCGTCATCGTCACGGCCGTGCCGTTCGCGGTCATCATGCTCTTCATCATCATCGCCTGGGTGAGGGAGCTGCGCACCGACCCGATGGCACTGCGCCGGAAGTACGCGCAGAACGCCGTGGACAATGCGGTGGTCGCCGGTGCCGAATCCTATGGTGACGACTTCGCCCTGCAGGTCGTGCCCACCGAACCGGGAGACGGCGCGAACTGCGGCATCGACTCCGAGCACGAGGACTACACCGGCTGGTACCAGCGCACGGACGAGAACGGCGAACCCGTCGGATTCGACTACGAGACGGGGGAGTGGGCCGACGGATGGACTCCGGATGACGGTACCGCCCCCGCCGAGGCGGACGCCGCCTCGACGACGGACGCGACGGACGGGAACGCCGCCTCCACGACCGATGCGGACTCCGGGGCCGCCTCGGCGACGGAATCCGACCCGGATTCGGTGACCGATTCCGCAGCCGACCTCGGCTCCGACCGCAGAGAGGACCACTCATGACCACCCCGAACATCGTCGTCATCCAAGCCGATCAGATGGCCGCCCAGGCCCTCGGCGCCTACGGAGATGCGGCCGCGCTGACGCCGAACATGGACGCCCTGGCCGCCGATGGAGCCGTCTTCGACCGTGCGTACTGCAATACTCCGCTGTGCTCGCCGTCGCGGGCGTCGATGATGACCGGGCGGATGCCCTCGGAGATCGACTGCCTCGACAACGGCGATGACTTCGCAGCCTCGGTGCCAACCTTCGCGCACCGCCTGCGCAAGCTCGGCTATCACACGGCGCTGATCGGGCGGATGCACTTCATCGGTCCTGACCAGCACCACGGTTTCGAAGAGCGGCTGACCACGGACGTGTACCCGGCCGACCTCGATATGGTGCCCGACTGGAACCGTCCCCTGGAGCAGAAGCTGCAGTGGTATCACGAGGCCGACCCCGTGTTCACCGCCGGTGCGGCGACCGCGAACGTCCAGCAGGACTTCGACGACGAGGTGATCTTCAAGACCCTGCGTCACCTCAACGATCGCAAACGCGCGAATCAGGCCGCCGGGACCGACCAGCCGTTCCTGATGGTCACCTCGTTCATCCATCCCCACGACCCGTACGAGCCGCCGAAGGCCAACTGGGACCGATTCGCCGAGGTGCCCATCCCGGATCCAGCCCACCCCGAGGTTCCCGATCCGGCCGTGGACCCGCACAGTCACCGCCTGCGCACGATGTGCGGCTTCGACGAACGCGAACCGGGCATCGAGGATGTGCGGCGGGCACGTCGGGCCTACTACGCGGCGGTCAACTACATCGACGACCACGTCGGAGCCATCCGACGCCGGCTGGCCGAACTCGACCTGACGGACAACACCGTCATCATCGTCACGAGCGACCACGGCGACATGTTGGGGGAGAAGGGGCTGTGGTTCAAGATGTCCCCGTACGAACAGTCCTCCCGGGTCCCGCTCATCATCAACGGACCCGCCGAGGTGATCGCCCCGGGCCGGTATGCGAACCCGGTCAGCCTCGTCGACCTCGCGCCGACCCTGCTCGACATCGCCCAGGGCACGGGCCAGGCCTCCGGCTCTTCCGAGTCCACGGGAGAAGCACGGGTGGGTGCCGGCGATGCGAACTCCGGGGCCGCCTCGGCGATCGATGACGGTCTGAGCGGAACCTCGCTGCTCGAGTCCGCCCGGCGGGAGGCCGCCGGCGAGTTCGAGTCCGAGGACCGCGACGTCGTCATCGAGTACTTCGCCGAAGGCACCTACCGGCCGCAGGTCACGCTGGTGCGTGGGGATCTCAAGCTCACCGTGTGCCCGGGCGACCCGGAGCTGCTCTTCGACCTGGCCGCCGACCCCGACGAGTTGGTCAATCGGGCCGAGGATCCGGCCTATGCCCAGGCGCGGGAGTCGATGCGCGCCGAACTTGAGTCCCGCTACGATCTCGAGCATCTCGAGGAGCATGTGCTCGGTTCGCAGCGCAGCCGTCAGCTCGTCGCCGATGCGCTCAAGGTCGGCCGTGTCCGCCACTGGGACTTCGACCCGGAGCCGGAGCACGGCTACGTGCGCGGTGACTTCTGGTCGGCGTTCCGCTTCGGCAAGATCCCTGCCGCCGACTGACCGCGCTGCGCCCGCGGGTTCGAAGTGTGAGCGCCCCGATCCAGATCACTGCGCTCACACTTCGAGCCCGCGGAAGCGTCTTTCGGGTCCCGCGGAAGCGTCTTTCGGACCCCGCCGGGCGGCTTCGGCGGACTTGCTGGGAGGGTGAGCCGCCTCGGCGAGAACAATTCACGTGGTCTTAGGTGAGTTGCGGGTCACATTCTCAGAAACGGGTGGCATCATTCGAGGTAGGAGGGATGCCATGACCATCTTTGAGTCGACATCTGAAGTTCCGCTCGGTGCGGAGACCACATTCGACTGGCACGCTCGGCCAGGAGCGCTGACCCGCCTCTCACCACACTGGGCCCAGGAGATCGTCGAAGAGAGCTATCCTCCGATCGCCCCGGGCTCGGTGGCGCAGGTGAGGACGAGCGTGCCCGGCACCTACGGGCTCGTGCGACGGCCGTTCAGCTCGGTGCACTCGGAGGGCCCATCGCGGTTCTCGTTCGTCGACGAGCTGAAGAAGGGCCCGCTGAGCCAGTGGAAGCACACGCACGAGTTCACCTCGGTCGCCGGTGGGACGAAGATCGACGACCACATCGAATTCTCCATGGCTCCCCAGGGCTTCGACGTCATCGACCGCGGGCTCACCCACTACCTCGAAGCCACTTTCGACGCCCGCCGCAAGCGGATGCTCATGGACATCGACTTCCTCGAATCCACGAACGCGCCCCTGCTGACGCGGAAGAAGGGCAAACACATCCTCATCGCCGGCGGCAGCGGAATGATCGGACGCCAGGTCGCCGCCCTGTTCTCCACCGCCGGACATTTCGTCCGACTGCTTGTCCGCGAGACCCCGAAGTTCGAATACGAAGTGCACTGGAACCCTGATCTGGGAATCCTCAACCCACGGGACCTCGCGTGGGCGGATGCGGTGGTCCACCTCGGCGGGCGATCCATCGCCACGCGGTTCACCAAGCACGCGAAGGACGAGATCTGGTCCTCCCGCATCGACTCGACGAGGCTGCTCGTCGAAACGATGCGCGGTCTGCCCGAGGCGAAGCGTCCGTCGGTCTTCGTCTGCGCCTCTGCGGTCGGCTATTACGGGGCGAAAGCCGACGAACCTGTCGACGAGACGGGACCGGCAGGGGAGGGATTCCTCGCCGAGGTGTGCCAGAAGTGGGAGGAAACGGCGGCCGGAGTCGAGGACGCCGGAATCAGGCGCGTGTCGATCCGGACCGGAGTCGTCCTCAGCTCCTTGGGCGGTCTGCTCAAACTGCAGGCGCCGCTGTTCCTCGCCGGTGCCGGCGGTCGACTGGGCAGCGGGGAGCAGGCTCTGGCCTGGATCTCCCTCGACGACGTGGCGCGCGCGTATGTGCACGCCGTCCTCTACGACTATGTGCGGGGACCCGTGAATGCTGTTGCCCCGGATCTCGTTTCGCAGGCGGAATTCGCCGAGGCTCTCGCCGCCCATCTGCGTAGGCCCGCGTGGATCCCGACGCCCGGTTTCATCACCGAGATCATGCTCGGCCGTGACGGGGCGAAGGAGCTCGCGCTGGCCGATCAGCGGGTGGTGCCCGAGAAGCTGGAGGAGACCGGCTACCAGTTCGCTCACCCGACGCTTGCCGACTGCTTCGACGAGGAGCTCGGCATCGGGGCGTGATGCAGAAGTCCCCTCCGTCCGGCGCTTGAGCCGAGCGGAGGGGACCGGTGTTACTGCTGTTGCTTCTGCGGCCGCGGATCAGAAGCGCTTCGAAGCGATCTCCGCGCCTTCGGTCAGGGACTGCAGCTTCGCGACGGCGATGTCCGGGTGGACTCGTCCGCCCAGGCCGCAGTCGGTGGAGGCGACGACGTTGTCCGGTCCGACGAGCTTGGCGAACCGGCCGATGCGCTCGGCAACGAGTTCGGGATGCTCGACGACGTTGGTCGAATGGGAGACGATTCCGGGGATGATGTACTTGCCCTCGGGCAGCTTCTTCTCTTCCCAGATCCGCCACTCGTGTTCGTGGCGGACGTTCGCGGCTTCGAAGGTGATGCCGGCGGCATTGATCGAGAGCACCTGGTCGACGATCTCGACGAACGGCAGGTCGGTGACGTGCGGTCCGTGCCAGGATCCCCAACAGGTGTGCACACGCACCTGCGCCGGGTCGATTCCGCGCAGCGCATGGTTGAGGGCGTCGATGCGGACCTGGATGAACGAGCGGTAGTCGGCGAACGACGGTTCCGGGTTGATCTGGTCGAAGTTCTCCGCCAGGGAGGGATCGTCGATCTGGACGGTCAGTCCCGCCTCGGTGATGGCGAGGTATTCCTCCCGCAGCACATCGGCCCATGCCCAGATGAACTCCTCATCGGACGAGTAGTACTCGTTGGCGATGCGGGAGGCCGAACCGGGGGAGAGCGCATTGATGTAGCCGGCGCGCTCGTCATAACCTGCGGCAGCCAGTCCTGCCTTGAGGTTCGCGATATCACGGTTGACCTGGTCCTGGCCGATGTAGCTGATCGGACCGGTGGCCTTGGGGAACTGGGGCTGGGTTCCGGTGTCGGTGCCGGCCTTCGGATCTGTGTAGACGTTCGGGAAGAGGTTGCGGTCACGACGGTCGGGCATGCTCGTGAGCACGATATTGCCCGGAGTCGAACGGTTCGCCGGGATCTCCCAGAGGTCGATGTCGTGGAGTTCGAGCCCGCCGGTGCGGGCGAACGAGTAGTGCCACCAGGCGCCGTAGTCGAAGTCCGCGGCCATGGCGTGACCGTATTCGCCGTCGTTGGGCAGCGAGATGCCCAGGTTCTTCTGTCGCTTGACGAGGTCGGTGACGCTGGCGGCCAGCAGCTCGTCGAATTCCTGCTCCTGTTCCTGCGACACGGACTCACCGGCCAGGCGGGCGGTGTTCTGAGCCTGCTTGGCCTTGTTGGCCTCGATGAGTTCGGGGGTGCGGGGTAAGGATCCCGCGTGGGATGTGCGAATCGTCGCCATGACTGACTCCTCTTCCTTGTTCGTCGTGTCGTTCGTCTGCGCTTCTGAGTCGGCGGCCGCGGAAAGGCTGAAGCCGCATCGTTCTTCTTCAGGCAATCACATTCGCAGTCGCGCATGAGTGGGGACTGTCATCTTCGGTCACGTCTCGACTGAGCTCACTGGTGAAATCGGTCGCAAGGTAAGTCGGACAGGCAGTTGTATCTGGCTGGGACGCGCGTGTGTCAGCTCTGATACGTTGACGAGCTCAGTTGTCCGTTGGGAGTTCCTAGAATGAAGTCATGAGTTCGACATGGTCCGCGCTGTATCCACCCCGACAGCCTCAACGACTGCCGGCTCAGTCGGACGGAATTTCTCCTGAATCGAAAGCAGTGGGACCAGGATTGGCGCCACGAATCGTCTTTTCAGCGGCGATCGTTATCGGAGTGCTTCCTGACATCACCATTGTGCCTCTGTCGGGAAATTCTCAGAATCCATTGGTGGCCATCTTCTATCTTCTTGGCCTCTTCTTCGCTGCCCTGTTTCGTTCGCTGGTAGGGGTCTTTGCCCTGATTCTGGTGAAGAACGCGACCTTGACGCGCAGGTTTGTCGGCATGGGAATCTTCTTCGTCGCTTGTCTCGATATATCAATCCTCACTCATATGGTGACAATGTTTGTCGATCGGCTTCCCGGCGAAGCCCGTGGATCTATCGCCATTGTCATTGCTATTACCGCTGTTATTGAGGCGATCTATGTGGCACTTGTGTTCGTGTCCTGGAATGTTGTGCGTCACAGAAGGTGGATGATCTGTCTGGCGTCTATTCCATATGCCGTAGCAGTTGTGGGAGTCGGGCAGGCAGCCGACGGCCTTTTCAGCAGCATCGACGCTCCCTATGAGCTGTCAACGACGCTGACTACCCTGCTGGACTTGGTGCTGATGAGTCTTGGATTCGGACTCTTCCACCTATTGGACCGGATCAGAGGGGCAACTGTACCCATCGACCGAGCAAACTCAGCGAGCTTTCACCACGACGTGCCTGTCCGACCGGTCAACACGCGTCCCGGTTATCTTCCCGGCTACCCGGGCGCGTGAATGGTCGCGGGTCAGTAGGCTGGAATCATGAGTTGTGGGCAGAACGGCCAGCGCTGGTCGAGTCCGAACCGGCCGACTTCACAGGCGGCGGATCCTTACGGATCAGATCAGTATTCATATCCGCCGGTGCCACCGCGTCCTCCGGCACCATTCGATACGCAGGCCACGCCGGGTGCGTCAGGCATATCGAATTCAGCAGAGCTGCGCCACCCCGGATGGCTCGCGCGGTCACTGTTCTGGGCGGCGCTCATCGTCGGGGCGCTCCCGGCAATGGTGCTGGCCCCGATCAGCTTCAACGGGGGACGGGACACCGCGATCTTCTTCACCTTCGGAGCGATCGTGGCCGGTGGCCTGCGTCTGGCCCTCGGCGCGATCGCCATCGTGCTGGTGAAGAACACGACGTGGGTGCGCAGGGCAATAGGTGCCGCAATCTTCGTGCTCGGCTGCCTCACCCTGCTGCTCCTCAGCCCGATCATGTCGATTGTGGTGGGCGTGAGCGGAATAGGGTCAGCAGATTCGGTGGTGCCCGAGACGGTCATTCAAAGTGTCGTGAGCGCACTCTATCTGTCCGCAGTCTTCTGTGGGTGGAACATCGCCCGCAACCGCCGACGGTGGATCCTCGCCACCGCCGTTGCCATCGCTGTGGTGCTATACAGCGGCAAAGCGATCTTCGACCTCATGCTGGCCGAACAATTGACCGGGGGAGCCATGGTCACAGTAATCGTGCAAGCAGTGTGGCTGGTTGTTGTCTTCGGTGTTCTCGGGCTGTGTCATCTGCTCGGTCGAATGCGCGGGGGAACGGTTCCATTGCCGAGCCGGCCGGCTCCAATCCCTCACCCGGACTACGCATCGCAGTCCAATCCGCAAACGGCCCACTTGTCCCAGTCCTACCCAAATCAGTGGCCTCCAGGATCAGGCCAGCAGTCACATCCACACCACTAGCTTCGAACGAAAGACACGACAAACCCACGCGATTGAGCGAGGAACCTGATGCTGTTGTTCATCATCGCCGGTGAAGTACTGTTCTGGATCTTTCTGCTCGCCGGAGTATGCGCGAGGTATCTGCTGCACTGGCGAACGGTTTCGACGGTTCTCCTCGTATCCACCCCGCTCATCGACATCGTCATCATCGTCCTGACATACATCGATCTGCACCGGGGAGCGGCATCGGACTTCAGCCACGGAATGGCCGCGTTCTACGTCGGCTTCTCCGTCGTCTTCGGTCCGGAGGCCATCGCCCGCGTCGACCGCCGATTCGCCCGTCGCCATACGGGTCTCAGCGAGGCCGAACTGCCTGCCGTGCCGACCCGAACCAGTCTCGGATACTGGCTGCGCTGCCTGACCGCCTCGGCGATCACCACCGCACTGCTGGCCATCGGAATCGCGATCGCGGGCTTGGCTGATTCCTTCTGGCTGATCTATTGGACGATCGTCGCCGTCTTCACCGCTCTCGCCTGGGGCCTCATCGGACCGCTGCGTGACCGCTGGCGCCGCAGCAATCGCGAAGATGAGGAACCTACCGACCCACCTTCGTGACCGTCACACCTGGCCGGGCAGTCCGGACTCAGCGCGACAGCGAAACGGCCTCTCGGCCTCGAGAGGACCAACCGCAGCTGGTCGTATCGAGGCCGAGAGGCCGTCTCGGCGTCAGTCTTCGCCGGTCGTGGCTCAGACCGCGGTTTCGGTCACCGCCGCGACGCTGCCGCCGAAGCGATCAGCCAGCGTGCCTTCGTGGGCCCGGCCGAGTTCGTCGAGGCCGACCTGGAAGTGGTCGACGACCTCGAGCGCGGGAGCTCCGTCGCCGGCATCGGTCATGCCGATGCGCACGAACGGGAACCGGCGGG
>OMJG01000824.1_pt1 | contig 20828 bp, 24 predicted proteins | sample 1646431 | NCBI WGS metagenome assembly OMJG01 (sample SAMN03771674, study PRJEB25209) | food metagenome | isolation source: Cotija cheese | place: Mexico:Jalisco,Michoacan | collected 2011-12-12
TCAGGAATAGATACACATTGCCTTGTTGATTAGAAAGGAAAAAAATTGGAAGAAATGCTCAGACATACTTGGATACTATTCATGGATGTCTTAGAAAATTGGCCAGCATTAGTTACTGTGTCATTGATTTTGAGTTGGCTATATCGCAGGTTTACGAAACAGCAACAATGCCAACTTAATGATATTCAAATGCATATCAAGCGTATTGAATTACTGCAAGCTATTAACCATGATTATGGTTTACAAGTAGTAGGTGGTATCTTTGACGAATATGAAGCACTTGGTGGAAATCATTATGCACATGATCAATTTGAACAGTATAAAAAAAAGAAAATGGAGGAAAAATAATGTTTACGAAAACATTTTGGAAAGACACGGCAGAACGTGCAGTAAAAACATTTGCACAGTCAATGGTGGCAGTAATGACTGCAGGAGCTACTGGTGTACTTGACGTAGATTGGGTAAATGCTTTAAGTGTATCATTGCTAGCAACACTTGTTTCAGTACTTACATCTATTGGAAGTGGAACAGTTGGTGATCAGTCAGCAAGTGCTATCAATCTGAACAAGGAGGAGTAAATGTCTTACAATATTAAACAACAAATCCGAACTGATACACCTCAGGTTGGTTATGCACCTTATAGGCAAGTGCATGCTCATTCTACAGGGAACTCTGGAAGTACTGCTCAGAATGAAGCAGATTATATGAGCCGTAAAGACCTCAACTCAGGATTTTATACCCATGTGGTGGGAAATGGTCAAGTAATCCAAGTAGCCCCAGTAAATCGAGGAGCGTGGGATGTAGGGGGTGGATATAACTATGAAACCTATGCAGCAGTGGAATTAATTGAAAGTCACGGTTCAAAAGATGAATTCATGAGAGATTATAAAATCTACTGTGAGCTTCTTTATGATTTGGCCAAGCAAGCAGGGATTCCAACCACACTTGATACAGGGGATTTAGCAGGTATCAAAACCCACAATTATTGTACACATAACCAACCGAACAACGGTTCAGACCATGTGGACCCAATTCCTTATTTAACGAAATGGGGAATCACACAACAGCAATTTGCGAATGATATTGCGAATTGCAAAGGAAATAATAACTCAGGAAATAACAGTGGGAACAACCCACAACCACAAAAAGGAGAAATCGAAATGTATTTAATTTTAGCAATTGACACAGGTAACTGGTATGTATCTAATGGGGTACAATGTAAATGGGTTAAGACAGATCGTATGCTTAAAAACTACCAAAATGAATTTGGTAAGCTTAATCTTCGAGTAGATAGAATGTACTCAACGGAACTTTACAAAGAGTTTCCAAAGAATACAATTATTAAATAAAGGAAAAAGTCCGGTCGATTGACCGGGCTTTTTGCTTTGTCTAGAGATTGAATAGTGATATAATACAAGTACCAAAAGAAGAAGCTTGCTTCTAATTTTGTTTTTCTTAACTCCCGGTCCTTTGACTGGGAGTTTTTTTGTTGCTTCTACAGGGAATAATTCAAAAATTTGGTTTAAAGTATAAGGAGAGGGTTAGGTTTTGAACTATTTTTTGTGTAAATAGTATTATAGAACCAATATAAAAAGTACGTAAAAAACGTCAAAAAATACGGAAAAAGTATCAAAAAGTACGAAAAAAGTTGCATTTTTTGTTGAAATACTACAAAAATTTGTTATAATACTTTTAAGGTAATAAATACGGATTAAAAGCTCAGTTGTTCAAATTGCTTTATCTGGTTTCATTTATCACCTCCTTTCTAAAGTGATGGGGAACACTATAATCTCGAAGATTTCACTCATTAACTTGAGTACCGTTGCGAGTACGATAACTCGATACTGTTTGTGGCTACTTTACGTAGCGAGAGGTGGCGGACACCATAAAAATTCCCCACAGGAATTATCACACCCCTAATCGGGGTGTTTATTTTTTATTGGAGTAGCATGGAAAAGAGAATAGGATTTAAGAAGCCTACAAATTCAGAGTTTTTAATTTTACAAAAAGAGTTATTGACTATAAAGTCCGTGCTATCTTTTATTGATTCTGAGTTAATCGGTAAAGATATAATTATTTGTACACAGAAAACTGAAATTTCGTTTAAAATTGAGACAAGAAATATACCTCACTTGCTAGGAATACACTACGATAGAGGTGGGAAAGCTCTTTGGAAAGATTTTAAGAGAAAAAGACTTTCTACTAGAAATATGCTTATAAAAGCAGATGGGACCACCTTCCAAAAATTATCCGCTCTTCATTGTTTTGAGGATTTGTTTACTAAACCCTGTTTTCTTACAGGAAACGGGAAATTTGAGAAATTAACGTTTGATGCTTCAATCAGAACTAGTCGTCTTCTTTTAGCAATTGGTTTTAAATATTCTGATGATGATCAGATTTATTATCCGAATACTGTGTTAAATCTGAAGTCTAAAATTATTCCTGATGGTCAAAAAGTATTAGCTATTTATACGGAAGATCCAGAAAATGGTAAACTGAAATATCTGCAAAAGAATGCAAAATACAAATTGAAAAGATATTAAAAGAGATGGAGTGCATTCTATAATAAAAGTCTTACCAATGTGACTTTTATTATCAATTTACAAAACTTAATTCAACTGATATAATTACTTTGCCCATAATTAGGGTATTCATCTAGAACGTCTATTTTTTGTAGGCGTTTTAATGTGCTATAATTAAGTTCTGTTCTTAATAGGTAAATCTCTATGACAATAGGGATTTTTCTGTTATACTCTAAGTACATAATCTCATAGTTTCAATTTATCCCTCACTCTGTAGGGCTTTTTTTGTGCCAAATTTTGTGCCAAAATTTTTTTGTTTTTATTTTTGGTAATGTTTAACTAAATTAAAAAGTAGCGAAACCAAGCGAAATGTTAACTCTATTTTCTTTATTTTTACTACAATATGCCCCCTCGGATCATGGTGCCAAACCTCGCTCCGCCTTCGTGGCGGGGCATTTTTTGTTCTAAAAGTAAAGCTTAAAAGATGGCTTTTTAAATTAAAAAAATAAAGCACTTCATGGGAAGTGCTTTATTTTATACTATATATCGAAAGGCGTACTCCGCATTAGTTCAAAGTTAGCACGCGTAATCCAACTTTAAAATCTTTTTAAAAATTTCGACGGCAGCATCATAATCCTCATAAGGCAAATTATAGGCTTCAAGAAATTGATAAGTATTGATTTGCTCAACAACATCAAAGTGTGAGATGTAGTCAATCACACATTCTTTGAGCGACATCGTGCTAAAATCTTTCGTTCGGCTGTCTGATTTGTTTAATGCGTGTATCACTTCCTCGTTCACTTTACAGAGTAGCGCAAAAGAAGTGTCACATGGACAACCAGAAATTTCGATAAATTTTTGGAAGAGTTCAAAATTTCCGCCTTCGGACACAAAGATATCCCAGAGGAAGAGGATAGCTTCTTTATTTGTTCGTTTCTCCTGAGGGCTGGTTGTATCACATTCTCCAAACAGCATCCAATGGAAAATAGTTGTCCCCGATAACTTCAATTCCATATTTTTCTATCTCAAGGATTATACGCTCTATTAGTTCCTGTTCGTTCATAGAGCCCCCACTTAGTCTTCAAGACGCTTACCTAAAATAAGTTTTAATGCCGTTTTGACTTCATCAGTAAGTGGTTTGCCATCAAAAGACACCCATTCGTCCCAGTCAACCTTACTCTCGTCTACTAAAGGAGCAAGGTCGATAGGTTCTTGATGATTGCTTTTTTCTTGGTGACCAAGGAGATAATCAACACTGACATTAAAGTATTTGGCGACTGCTGTTACTTTATCAACACCAGGTGTTTGTTTACTCCAGCGGCGTATTGTTCCATTACCATAGCCCAGATGTTCTTCAATTTGTCTGATGGATACATGCTTTTGGGCCGCTAACTCTTTTATTTTTTCGTATAAATCCAAATTTATTAACCTTTCAGAATAGCTTTATCTGTTTGTAGCATATTGGTATATTTTTCGCTTGACATTTTATACCAATATGCTATAATGTTTCTTGTAAAGAAGATTTGCAACTTTTATAAAGAAGTCCTATAAGGTATGTGTGAGTAAGAATATACACACCAATCAATAGGTTTTTCATTCTACATTAATTGTAGCTTATTAGTATACAAAAGTCAAATTGAGATAGACAAAAGTTCTATAAAAGGTGTGAGTTGAAAAAAGGTACAGAAAGGAAAAAGATATGACAATAATCCAGACAAAAGTTTCTAGGGCTAAAGAAAGAGTTAAAATATCGCAAAGGAAAAGCAAGCAGGAAGAATTAGTCTTTGAGGAGGAACTGCTCAAGCTAGAAATAGAGCGACGCAAGCATGAAAGTAAGGAGAAACGTAGAATGCGGCGTAAGATGCAAAGAGAAAAAATGCTTGCCAACTTGCATCAAAATGATTAAGGAGAAAGACGATGAAAAAGTTATATGCGGTTTATAGAGGAGAAGCATTTTTAGATTGTGGAACAGCCAGTGAACTTGCAGCGCGTTTTGATACTAATCTAGAAAATGTCTATTCAAAAGTTAGTAAAGAACGCAAAGCAAGAAGTAGGGGCCAGTCTTTTTCAGACAATACCTTGCATTGGTATAGTTTTGATGATGGTAATGATGAGAACATCTGGCTTTCTTAACAAAAGATTCCTTTGGGTGACTCCAAAACGTATGTGGGCATTTTTGGCTTCTATATTGACATATAGCATTGTTGTGTAAAAGAGCTTCTAACCTAAATAATGCAAGGTTGGTCGCATTAAAGGGTTTTCAAAATAGAGTAGAAAGTTTGCAGAATAAGGGAAACTCTAAATTAGGTTAGACAAATCTATACTTGATTTTGCTATAATATAAACATGACTAGATATATGGCAACGATTGCTTATGATGGCACAAATTTTGCAGGTTTTCAAACCCAAAATAATCAACGGACTGTACAAGAAGAGATTGAAAAAGTTTTGACAAAATTAAATTCTCACCAGACTGTGATATTGCATGGCTCAGGACGTACAGATTCGGGAGTGCATGCGCATGCTCAACGTATTCATTTCGACTTGCAAGGGCAGCGAGATGAGGAACGTTTACGTTTCGCTTTGGACACGCAAACCCCATCAGATATTGCCTTTCGTGAAGTCATACAAGTTGAAGAGGATTTTCATGTTCGCTTTAACAAGCATGAAAAGATTTATGAGTATTTTCTGGAAAACAGTAAAGTTCGGAGTCCTTTTCACCGTTTGTATCGTGCACATTTTCGCTATCAACTTGATGAAGATTTGATGCGACAAGCTCTAGCAGATTTGGTTGGTACACATGACTTTACTGGCTTTACAGCAGCTGGTGCTACAGTTGAAGATAAGATACGAACGATAACTCAAGCTGAGATTGTAAAACTAGACGATGAAAACTATAAATTTATTTTTCGGGGCAATGGGTTTCTTTATAAACAAGTTCGTAATATGATGGGAACTGTGATCAAAATAGGAAATGGGCGGATGCCTGTCTCGCAAATTAAAAAGATTTTAGAAAGTAAAAATCGTGACCTAGCAGGTCCGACTGCTGCCCCAGAAGGGCTCTATCTCAAGGAGGTAATTTATTTTGACTAAAAATATTGTTGCTGTACATGACATTTCTTGCGTAGGTCGTTGTTCCTCAACAGTGGCGCTTCCGATTATTAGTGCTTATGGCATAGAGTGTCGACTATTGCCCACAGCGCTTTTATCAACACATACAGGTGGTTTTACCAACTTTACTTATCTTGACCTTACAGATGAAATGCGCAACATTATTCAAGCCTGGCAAGAATTAAATCTCCATATGGATGGAATTTATAGTGGCTTTATGGCTTCTGCGGAACAAATTGACGTGCTCAAAGACTTGATTGGCATATATAAAGATGCGAATAATCTGGCTATCATTGATCCAGTCATGGCTGATCATGGGGAACTATATAGTGTTTTCGATATGCACTTTGTAGAAAAAATGGGTGAACTTTTGCCTTATGCAGATGTTCTTTTGCCTAATATCACAGAAGCGTGCCTTTTAACAGGAACACCTTACCAAGAAGGTGTGCAGTCAGAAGCATTTATTGAAATGCTCATTGAAAAATTACAAGCACGTGGGGCAAAAAATGTTGTTTTGACGGGTGTTATGCTTGATGAAAAATATATTGGAGCCGCGGCTGCAAGAAGTACCGGACAGATTGACTATGTTTTGGCAGAAAAATTGCCAGGTGCATATCATGGCACTGGAGATATCTTCGGTTCTGTTTTATCTGCAGAGTTAACTAATGGTAAAACTTTAGCCGCAGCAACACGAGAAGCTGTTGACTATGTAGTTAAATCAATAAAAAATACACCAAAGTCTGCTGACAAACGTTATGGAGTAGAATTCGAGCAAACTTTGAAAAGTAAAAGAAAGCAGGAGCAATGAAGTACTCAACTAAAAAATTAACCCTGTTGGCTTTGTTAGCTGCCTTGACATTTGTCTTAGGCTATTTCACAAAAATACCTATTCCTGGTGGTTATTTTACCTTGCTTGATGCGGGTATTTTCACGACAGCCATGCTTCTTGGAAAACGTGAAGGTCTAATTGTTGGTGCACTAGCAGGATTTCTCAATGATTTTATTGCGGGATATGCGGCATACATGTTCTTTACCTTAGTCATTCATGGACTCCAAGGTTATTTAGGTGTTATAACAAAAAATAAAGCACTTAATTACGGGTTGGCTACCGTGGTTATGGTCGGCGGTTATTTTATAGCAGATATGTTTATTGTTGGAAGTTTAGCCGTGGCATTACCCGACATGGCAATTAATGCCGTGCAAACCAGTGTCGGTTTTGTCGTTGCTTTGCTTCTTACAGAAATTCTTAAGAAATCAGGTGCTCTTCATGGACTTAAAACAAATTAAAGAAGAAACAAAAACAATTATTGAAGATGTTATTGCAAAAACAGAGATAAAAGCTGGACAGATTTTTGTCTTGGGCCTATCTAGTTCCGAAGTCAATGGCGGTACAATTGGTAAGAACTCCTCAGCTGAGATTGGCGAAGTAATTGTCGGAACGATTTATGAAGCACTCAAGGCGCGGGATATTTATTTAGCTGTCCAGGCTTGTGAACACCTTAACCGTGCTTTACTTATAGAGCAAGAATTGGCGGACAAAAAAGATTTGGAAATCGTTTCGGTTGTTCCACAGCTTCATGCAGGAGGGAGTGGACAAGTCGCAGCTTATAAGCTATTTAAGGCACCAGTAGAAGTGGAGCATATCACGGCATATGCTGGACTCGATATTGGCGATACAGCTATTGGAATGCACGTAAAGCATGTCCAAATCCCTGTGCGACCTGTCTTGAAAGAACTTGGCGGAGCGCATGTCACAGCTCTCAAATCACGTCCTAAGCTTATTGGTGGGGAACGTGCAAGTTATGAGTAAGTAAAAGTCTGGATAAGTGCCTCACTGGAAATTTTGCATATGAGTTGGTAATAAGGACAAAGTGTGAGAAAATGTATTTAACAATAAAGAGGGAGGTGCAGATGACATTTAAAGTCGAAGTAGATGACCTCAGAGGGAAACCAGTTGCTCGCGAGTCCTACTGATATTCACTAATTTCTAAAAGGAGGATAGATGTTCTTATCCTCTTTTTTGCTCCAGATAAAATCTAGGACCTTGACAAAAAAATCAAAATCATATAGAATAATATTCGGGCACCGCTTTTTGCGGTAAAGTCAGAAGCTCCCTTACAAAAGGGAGCTTATTTTTTTGTTTCGCTACCAACATTTGTGGCTAAAACCACTAAATGATGGATGGCAAGCTCTACGGAGCTTTGCCTAAGCGCCTCATTAGGAAAAATAAAAAAGCAACTATTTTTCCATTATATTTTCCCAGGCTTAATATAGAAAACAGAGGAGATTTCGCATTGGCAACTAAGTATATTTTCGTCACAGGTGGTGGTACATCATCAATGGGTAAGGGTATTGTTGCAGCGTCTTTGGGACGTTTGCTCAAAAACCGTGGCCTTAAAGTAACTGTACAAAAATTTGATCCGTATCTTAATATTGACCCAGGGACAATGAGCCCTTATCAACACGGTGAGGTTTTTGTTACAGATGATGGCGCTGAAACAGACCTTGACCTTGGGCACTATGAACGTTTTATTGATATCAATCTTAATAAATACTCAAATGTAACTTCAGGTAAAGTTTACTCTGAAATTTTACGTAAAGAGCGTAAAGGGGAGTACCTTGGAGCGACAGTTCAAATGGTGCCTCACGTTACAGATACATTAAAAGAAAAAATTAAGCGTGCAGCAACAATGACTGACGCTGATGTTATCATCACTGAGGTTGGTGGTACAGTAGGTGATATGGAATCCCTCCCATTCATTGAAGCCCTACGTCAAATGAAAGCCGAAGTTGGTTCAGATAATGTGATGTACATTCACACTGTGCCAATCCTCCACTTGCGTGCAGCTGGGGAGTTGAAAACGAAAATTGCACAAAATGCGACAAAAACATTGCGTGAATATGGTATCCAGGCCAATATGTTGGTGCTTCGTACAGAAGTTCCAATCACACGCGAAATGCGCGACAAAGTAGCCATGTATTGTGATGTTGATCCTGAAGCAGTTATCCAGTCTCTTGATGTGGAACATCTCTACCAAATTCCATTAAACTTGCAAGAGCAAAACATGGATCAAATCGTTTGTGATCATTTGAAACTTGACGCCCCTGCAGCTGATATGACCGAATGGGCAGCAATGGTTGACCATGTGATGAACCTTAAGAAAAAAGTCAAAATCGCTTTGGTTGGTAAATACGTAGAGTTGCCAGATGCCTATATCTCAGTGACAGAAGCCTTGAAACATGCGGGATATCCAGCAGATAGTGACATTGAATTGGACTGGGTGAATGCAAATGACTTAGATGATAGTAATGCTGCTGCACGTTTGAAAGATGCACATGGTATTATCGTCCCTGGTGGATTTGGTGAACGTGGTTCAGAAGGTAAGATTTCAGCTATCCGTTATGCCCGGGAAAATGATGTACCAATGTTGGGTATTTGTCTTGGTATGCAAATGACTTGCGTGGAGTTTGCACGCAATGTTTTAGGCATGAAAGGGGCACATTCTTACGAATTAAACCCAGAAACACCATATCCAATTATCGATATCATGCGTGACCAAGTTGATGTTGAAGACATGGGAGGAACCTTGCGCTTAGGACTCTACCCATCAAAACTAAAAGCAAACACTAAAGCACGTGCGGCATATAACGATGCGGATGTCGTTCAACGTCGTCACCGTCACCGCTATGAATTTAATAATAAATATCGTGAACAATTTGAAGCGGCAGGCTTTACATTCTCTGGTGTTTCCCCAGACAACCGTTTGGTCGAAATCGTTGAGTTAACCGATAAAAAATTCTTCGTTGCTTGTCAATATCACCCAGAATTACAATCACGTCCAAACCGTCCAGAAGAGCTTTATCAAGCCTTTGTTAAAGCTGCAGTGGAAAATATGTGAAAATAAAAATCCCTACTTAAGGTGGGGATTTTTTTAGTGCTTACTTTTTAATATTTTTTCCTATCATAATTTGATATACTGGATGCAATATTGAGAGGAGAAGCCATGTCAGAGTATCAACGTATGATTTCAGGGCAACTTTATAGAGCATCTAAGATTGAAAAAGAGTATGATCCACAACCAGGAAGAGTACTTGCCCAAAAGATAAATCAAACCAGCCTAATGGATCAAAAAGAAATTATTGCTTTAGAGAAACAATTGTTTGGGAGTACAGGAAAATCTATTTATGTGAATCCGCCACTTCAAGTCGATTATGGTTTTAACACACACATTGGTGAAAATTTTTATGCCAATGTGGATTGTATTTTTTTGGATGTTGCACCAATCACTATTGGAGACGATGTGATGTTTGGACCTCGCGTAAGCCTGATTACACCATTGCATCCTATCGATGCAGCTGTTCGGGTTCGAGGGCTTGAATATGCAAAACCAATCACTATTGGCGATCGTGTATGGCTCGGTGCAGGTGTTATTGTGAATCCAGGTGTTAGTATTGGTGAAGGAACGATTGTAGGGTCAGGAGCAGTAGTTACTAAGGATCTGCCCGCACATGTTATCGCTGTGGGAAATCCGGCACGTATTTTAAGAGAAATTAGTGAGACAGATCAAGAGTACTGGGAGCTACAAGAAAAGGATTATTATGACACAAAAAAAGCAGATTGAAAACCTGCTTTTTTTGATCGGTCTTTGAAAGAGAGATTAATGCTTTGGTTCCACAACTCCGACTTTACTAATGAGTAAAACAAAAAGTCCGAATACCAGTGAGACAACCAAAGTGCTAAACGGCTTGTCAGCTACCCCAGCGAGTGCGGTCATGATGTAACCTACAACTTCGCCGATAACGGCTGACCAGAAAAGAGTTACAAGTACTTTCATAATAATTCTTCTTTCGATTTTTCTTCAAAATAAAGTATAATACTATTAGAGCTAAAATTCAAGAATTATGCGAAAAAAGTATAAAAACAAAGGAGAAAGGGGCCAAATGTTTGCACAACTCAACACCAAAACAGAGTACAGTTTTTTAGATAGTGTTGTCCGAGTAGATGATTATCTGAATGTGGCAGAAAAAATGGGCTATAAACAGCTTGGCATTTGTGATGTCGGAAATTTACATGGTGCTTATCACTTTGCGATTGAAGCACAAAAGAGAAACATACAGCCCATTATTGGGGTTGAGCTTGTTTTTGAGCTGGACAGTTTACCTGTATCCTTTAGTTTTATTGCTAAAAATACTGAGGGGTATAAAAATCTTTTAAAAATCTCTTCCAGTCATAATTACGGTCGTCACCGTTTTTCTGATATTGAGAGTTTTTTAAATGATGTCGTTTTAGTGGTACCAGAGTCTTATGCGAATCTCTCAGCCCTTTCACAGATTCAAGCAGAAGTATATATTGGCATCTTGCCTACAGGTGTCGGAGGAACTTCGCTTCAGTTTCCGTACCTTCCTTTTCAGCCTGTGCGCTACTTGTCACAGGTCGATAATGAAAGCCTTGAAGTTCTACATGCGATTCGTGATTTAATACCTTACAATCAAGAGTTGACTTTGTCAAATGACCAACTTTTGCAGAGACCAGAAATTTACGAAAAATTATATGCTAAGAATTATCCTCAAGCCTTAGATAATCTTGAAAACTTAGTTGCAAATATTGCGTATGACTTTAGTGAGAAGTTAGGCTTGCCTCAGTTTGATAAACAAAGAAATGCAGCAGAGCTTCTTCGTGAAAGAGCAGAAGTCAATCTGCCTACAGGGGAAGACTATCGTGCACGTCTCAATCATGAACTATCGGTCATCCATCAAATGGGCTTCGATGACTATTTCCTTATCGTTGCCGACTTATTACGCTATGCAAGTGAAAACGACATCTATTGCGGCATGGGGCGTGGCTCTGCTGCTGGTTCATTGGTGGCTTATACCTTAGGTATCACTCATGTTGATCCGGTGGCAAATAATCTCTTCTTTGAACGTTTCCTTAATCCGGAACGTGTAGCAATGCCCGATATCGATATTGATATGCCTGATACCAAACGGTCCGAGTTGCTTGCTTATATGAAGCGGCGTTATGGTAGCGACCATGTGGCGCAGATCGTGACTTTCTCGACCTTAGGTAAACGACAAGCTTTACGTGATGTCGGAAAGGCTTTTGGGATGAACGAAGCTGAGCTTTCTTCTCTCACACGCATGTTGAGACAACGGTTTGGTTCGCTTCGTGATGAGTACGAGGAAAATCCTAAACTTAAGGCTGAAATATTACGCGACAGTCGATTGCAGAAGGTGTATGAGATAGCTACTCGTATTGAAGGCTTACCGCGTCAAACATCGACACACGCTTCGGGCGTGGTGTTAAGCCAAGAATCCTTGGTCAATTACGTGCCTCTAAAACCATCCGATGATTTGGCCTTGACACAATATGAGGCACCGGATGTTGAAGCAATTGGTCTGTTGAAAATCGACTTTTTGGGTTTACGAAATTTAACGATAATTGAGCGATTATGTGAATTAGTACAAAAACGAAAAAATGTTCACATCGATCCTTTGCACATAGATTTAGAAGATGACAAAACGTTAGCACTTTTCCGTGCTGGAAATACTCTAGGTATTTTTCAATTTGAGAATCCACAGATGAGACGTTTTTTGCGTAATTTAGCTCCAACAAAGTTTGAGGATATTGTTGATGCGACATCTATTTTCCGTCCAGGCCCTTCACAGTTTATTCCCCAATTCGTTGCCCGCCGACATGGACAGGAAAAAGTAGAAGTCATTGACGAGACACTGACAGAAATATTAGCGCCAACCTATGGTATTATGATTTATCAGGAACAGATCATGCAAGTTGCACAACGCTTTGCCGGTTTCTCTTTGGGTAAGGCTGACTTGCTCCGCCGTGCAATCTCAAAGAAAAAAGGAAAAGAATTTGAAGAACTCCAAGCCGAATTTTTAGCAGGAAGCTTAAAGTTGGGGCACACTGAAGCACAAGCGATGGAGATATATCGTCTGATTGAACGTTTTGCTAATTATGGTTTTAATCGTTCTCATGCCTATGCTTATGCTGCTCTAGCTTTTCAAATCGCTTATTTCAAGGCGAATTATCCCGATGAATTTTATGAGGTTCAGCTTCGAGACCGTAAAAGAGAGAGCATGATTCAAGATGCTTTGGGTAATGATTTTCAAATGGAGCAACCTTCCATCAATCGGATGCCTTATCATGACAGAGTAGAAAATGGTAAAATCGCCTTGGGCTTAGCAAATGTACGGAGCATTCCACGAGATATGGCATTTTGGATTGTTGAACATAGGCCCTTTAGTGATTTAGCAGATTTGGTGAAAAGTTTACCTCAAAATTTCCAGAAAGAAGATTATTTGCTACCACTTGTACAGATTGGAGCTTTTGATGACCAAGACATGAACAGAGGGAAGCTGGCTCAAAACTTATCAACTCTCATTGATTATAGTCAAAATATTCAACTGGATCTCTTCGGTGCATCTGCCTTAAAATTCTCTTTTCAAGATGCAGAAGATTATCTGCAATACGAGAAATACGAGTATGAAAAGCAGTTTTTAGGTGTAGGGATTACGCCACACCCCTTGCAAACTTTAGCACTTAAACTGAAAACAAATTTTACAGCACTGACTGATTTGCAAAAAAATAAGCGAGCGACTGTTTTAGTCGAGCTGCTTGCTGTGCGTACCCATCGTACAAAGACAGGAGAGACAATGGCTTTCCTATCAACAACTGACAGTAAGGAAAATTTTGACATTACACTTTTCCCAGAAAATTATCGGCGGTTTATGGCAAATCTCGAAAAAGGAAAATTTTATTTAATTTCTGGCAAAGTTTCTGAAAGAAATGATGCTTTACAGATGCTAGCTGATCGTGTCATCGAAGTAGAAGAGACAGACCGTAAACTTTGGTTGAATCTTGAAGATGCAAGTCATAATACGCATATTTCTCGAATTTTACGGGAGTTTCCTGGAGGAATACAAGTCATTTTGCATTTTGCTGACACAAAAAAAACCACACAGACTCAAGTCTATGTGGAAGAAAATGATTTACTTTTGAACAAGTTGAAAACCTATGTCTTAAACGCTGTTTATAAATAGCGTTTTTTCTTATGATCCCACATAACCATAGATGGAGAACCACATCAGCATTGCAGCACCAAGAACAAAAAGATGCCAGACCACGTGAGCGAAAGGGAATTTATAACGGTATATAATTGCTCCGACAGAGTAAATTACGCCTCCTCCGACGAGAAACCAGAAGCCATAGGCAGGCAGAAGCTGCCAGAGAGGGTAAATGGCAAAGAGGATGACCCATCCCATAACAATATAAAGGACAGTTGAACCTCTAGGCACGGTATTCCAACGTGGGAGGTAGATAGCTGTAACGACTATTCCCAAGATCGCACAAAGCCAAACAAGTGCTAACATTCCCCAGCCTAGCCAATTTCCTAATGTAACGAGGCAATAAGGGGTATAAGTTCCTGCGATGAGTAAAAAGATACCGCTATGATCAAAAACTTGAAAAACTTTTTGAGCGCGTGTAAAGTGTAGGCTGTGTGCCAAAGTTGAAAAGAGAAAAAGTAGTACAAGAGAGGCTCCATAAATTGAGAAAGCAACAATCTGTATCGGTGAATGATTGGCTACTCCTTTAAGTATGAGTAAAACAAGTCCTGTAATAGCAAGACCAGTTCCGACTCCGTGTGTGATGGCATTAAAGACCTGGTCGACAATTTGATAAGCGCGAGAAGCTGGCTTTTCCATTGATCTCCTTCTTTCCATAATAATTTCGCTTTCTAAAATCAAAATATTTATAAATTTGAAAAAGAGGATTAGCGAAATTGCAGTTCATTTGGTATAATATTAATATATATTAACATAGATTGTTTAGAAAAGAAATCGAAGTCTTTTTATTTTGATTTGGAGAAAATATGACAATTAAAATTGTGACAGATTCATCAATAACTATTGAACCAGAATTAGTAGAAGAACTTGATATTACTGTAGTTCCATTGTCGGTAACTATTGACGGGACAACTTACCTTGATTCAGACTTACCCTTGGACTCATTTATGGAAAAAATGAAGGCTTCTAAGGCATTGCCTAAAACAAGCCAACCTCCTGTAGGGGTCTTTGCAGAAAAATATGAAGAAATTGCCAGTGAAGAAGATGCGATTATTTCCATCCACATCACTGAAAGTTTAAGCGGTACAGTACAAGCAGCACGTCAAGGGGCAATGCTATCTGGCCGTGATGTAACAGTTCTTGATAGTGATTTTACGGACCAAGGTTTGAAATTCCAAGTAGTGGAAGCCGCACGATTGGCTAAAGAAGGTCTTGGAAAAGAAGAAATCTTGAAGAGAATTAATCACGTACGTGAAAATACAGAACTGTTTATTGGGATTTCGACGCTCGAAAACCTGGTTAAAGGCGGACGTATCAGTCGTACAACCGGAATCGTGGGAAGTCTCTTGCATGTACGTATCGTGATGGAACTAAAAAACCGTGAGCTAGGTGTAATGACACGAGGACGTGGGAATAAGACATTTACCAAATGGTTAGATGAAACGGTAGAACACATCGCAAACTCTGGACGTAAAATTCGTGAGATTGGCATTTCACATGTAGAAGGACTTGATTTTTCTAATAAAGCGAAGGAAGCTTTGCAAAAATTTGTTGAAAAACCAATTTCTATCCTCGATACTAACTCTACTATTGCTACTCATACAGGACCGGGTGCTTGGGCTGTAATGATTGATTATGAATAAAAAACTGAAAATTATTCTTGAACTTGCTGGCTTTTTGCTAGCAAGTTTACTTGTATTCTGTTTGCTTTCCTTGATGAGTACTCCAGCTGGCAACCGTTTAAAAGAAGAAGTACAGGATCAAGATAAAATCGTGAATTACGTGGCATTGGGAGACTCATTAACAGAAGGTGTTGGTGATGCAACAGGCCAAGGTGGCTTCGTCCCTCTTTTAGCAAAAGAGGTAGAAAACCAAACCACAGGAAAAGTAGAGTCACAAAACTTTGGTCATGCAGGTGATACAAGTACCCAAATCTATGAAAAAATGCAGGACAGAGAAATCCAAACTGCTATAAAAAATGCAGATTTTATCACTTTGACTGTTGGTGGGAATGATGTTATGAAAGTTATCCGAGATAATGCTGCTCGTCTTTCAAAACTTAAAGAAAAAGACTTTGAACAACCTGCGCGTAATTATCAAAATGAGCTGAAAAAAATCTTTGAGACTATTCGGCTAAATAATCCTAAGGCTCATGTCTATGTTTTAGGGATTTATAATCCTTTCTATATGAATTTTCCTAATATAACAGCCTTGCAAACAATCATTAATAATTGGAATATCGCAACAGAGGAGACGGTAAAAGAAGAAAAAAATACGAGTTTTATTGCCATTAACGATTTGCTTTACAAAGGAATCGGAGGGGAGAAAGGGATTTCTGAAAGTCAGTCTCAAATCAATGATCTCCTTTACACAGCAGATAGTTTCCACCCCAACAATATTGGCTATCAAATCATGGCTGATGCAGTATTTAAAGAATATCAGGTGATCAATGAAAAATAAAAAAACAATCTGGAAATGGCTCTTTCTTGCTCTATTAGCAATTAATCTTGGAACTTTTGCTTTTATTTCGAGTCGCGTATTTAATGTGCGGGACCAACAATCTTTGAGACAAGTAAGTAAGCCTAAAGAGACGACAGAAGTCGCTAAAATAACGACTAATCGGGACCAGTTAAACCAGCTTATTAATACTTATCTGCAAGATTTTCAGACTTCAGACATGAGTTATAAATTCTATCTATCAAATAGTCAAGCTGTTTTAGAAGCTTCTTACCAACTTTTTGGACAAAAAATTCCACTCTATATTTACTTTGAGCCTTTGGCTTTAAATGATGGTTCTGTTGCACTTCAGGTGAAGAGTGTTTCGGCAGGGTCGTTGAACTTACCAACAAGTGCTGTTCTTGCTTATGTGAAGTCAAGCATTAAGCTTCCAGCCTTTGTAGAAGTCTTACCGACGAAGGATCAAGTCATATTACATCTGCCACAACTTACTTTAGCAGATAATTTATATTTAAAAGCAAATCAGCTAGATTTAGTCAGTGGAAACTTTACTTTTAATTTGATGATTCAACCTTAAAATCAGCTAAAAACCGCAGAAAAACGCTGTTTAGGCTTGCAAAGGTTCACAACATTTGATAAAATGAAAAGTGCCTAATAAGAACAGGTAAAACAAAATATGGAGGACATTTTTAAAATGGCTAACAAACAAGATCTTATTGCTGAAGTTGCAGCAAAAGCTGGATTGACTAAAAAAGATGCTGAAAAAGCAGTTAACGCTTTCGGTGAATCAGTAACTGAATTCCTCGCAAAAGGAGAAAAAGTTCAACTTATCGGTTTCGGTACTTTCGAAACTCGTGAACGTGCAGCTCGCGAAGGACGCAACCCACAAACTGGTGCAGCTATCCAAATCGCAGCAACTACAGTTCCTGCATTTAAAGCTGGTAAAGCTTTGAAAGACGCTGTTAAATAATCTAGCGTAGAAATACTGATACCGTGGTTAACCATGGTATTTTTTATTGTCTTTGATTATAAAAATTTGTAGCTCTTGCATGTTTACTTGCAGTAAAACAGAATGAAGATAACAGTTGAGTATATAATGATTTTCAAGCTGTAAAAAGCGAGAAAAAAGTGATAGAATGTAAGGATGAAAAAATGCTTCCGCTGCTTAAGCTAAGGAAGCTGCTAAATGTTATTCAGAAATGGGGAAACTAAAATCATTTACTTTGATAATTCAGCCACTACCGCTATAAATCCAGAAGTTTTACGCACATATACAGATGTAGCCACTAAAATTATGGGAAATCCCTCGAGCTTGCACAGTTTAGGAACAACTGCAACACGTCTTTTGGAGGCTTCACGCCGTCAAATCGCGGATCTACTTCATGTTAATACAGAGGAAATTTACTTCACAAGTGGTGGAACAGAAGGCGATAACTGGGTCTTAAAAGGTGTGGCATATGAAAAAGAAAGATTTGGGAAGCACATCATTATCTCAGCCATAGAACATCCTGCAGTTAAAAATACTGCAGCATGGTTAGCTACGCAAGGATTTGAAATTGATGAAGCACCTGTTGATGAACGGGGATTTGTTAAAGTTTCAGAACTTGAGGCATTAATCCGCGAAGATACAATTTTGGTATCTGTCATGGCCGTAAATAACGAGATAGGCTCTATTCAACCGATCAAAGAAATCGCTAAACTCTTGGAAAATCGTCCTACCATTTCTTTCCACATTGATGCTGTCCAAGCCATTGGTAAAATAGCTGTTGAGGACTTTATGTTGGAACGTGTGGACTTTGCAACATTTTCAGCGCACAAATTCCACGGGCCACGTGGTGTCGGTTTTCTTTATATTAAATCAGGGAAACGCTTAGCCCCTCTTTTACATGGCGGTGGTCAGGAAAATAACAAGCGTTCGACGACTGAAAATGTTGCTGGTATCGCTGCTACAGCTAAGGCTCTTCGTCTTGCACTATCTGATTTTGATCATAAAGTTGAGAAAATTCGTCAAATGAAAGCAATCATCTTTGAGGAACTCTCTAAGCAAGAAAAAATTATCCTTTTTTCAGAAATGGATGACTTTGCTCCCAATATATTGACCTTTGGAATTCGTGGAGTTAGAGGAGAAGTTGTTGTTCATGCTTTTGAAAAACATGAGATTTTCATCTCAACAACATCTGCATGTTCTTCGAAGAAAAATGCTGCTGCCGGCACACTCATGGCTATGCATGTCAAACCTGATCTTGCAACCAGCGCTGTACGTGTTAGTCTGGACCATACAAATAATATGTTAGAGATTGAAGCCTTTCTTACAATCTTCCGCAATATTTATCAAGAAATGCTTAAAGTAGCGAATTGATAAAAGAATAAAAGCCCCGATTAAGTGTCGGAGCTTTTTTATCTGTTGTTTAAGTAAAGAGGTGGCTAAAATAAAACTATTGATGTTTCTCTTAAGTTAAGAGTTTAAGAATTAAAAATCATAGAGTTCTGTAGAGAGGTAGCGCTCGCCATTGTCAGCAGACAAGGTCAATACTTTCTTTCCTTTACCTAATTTTTTCGCAACTTCAAGAGCAGCCCAAATCGCTGCACCACTTGAAATCCCTACAAGGAAGCCCTGGCTAAAACTAATTTCGCGAGCAGTAGTAAAAGCTTCTTCCACAGGGACATCAATTACTCCATCATAAGAAGAAGTGTCCAAAGCTTTAGGGATAAAAGGAACACCAATTCCTTGAAGTTTATGGGGCTGTGGTTGCCCGCCTGTTAAGACAGGAGAACTTGCAGGTTCTACCGCATAACTTTTGAGCTTAGGATTCGCTTTTTTCAGTACATGAGAAACCCCAGAAATAGTTCCACCGGTTCCCGCACCAGCCACAAAAGCATCCAAACCTGTTTCACCAAAAACGTCCAGTATTTCTACAGCTGTTGTGGCTTCGTGAGCAGCTGGGTTAGCCGGGTTGTCAAACTGAAGTGGAAGGAACCATCCTTTTTCTTCTGCAAGATGCTCTGCTGTAGCAATAGCTTCATTCATTCCTCCAGCAGCTGGAGTTAAAATAAGTTCAGCACCGTAAGCTTGAATTAATTTACGGCGTTCAAGTGAGAAGGTTTCAGGCATGACAATCACAACTTTGTAGCCTAAAGCAGCTCCGACAAAAGCAAGTCCGATTCCAGTATTTCCAGAAGTTGGTTCAATAATAGTCCCACCTTCTTTTAGTAGTCCATCCCGCTCTGCTTGCCGAATCATATTGAGGGCAATACGGTCTTTTACTGATCCTCCAGGATTAAATGCCTCAAGTTTAACGTAAACCTCAGCACTGTCTTCAGGAAGATTGCGAAGCTTGATAATGGGTGTTTGCCCAATGAGTTCAGTAATGTTTTCATAAATTTTAGACATAGAGTTCTCCTTTTATCTTTGATGATCCTGCTTCTTATTATAAAACCTACTTTATCAGTTTTACACAAAAAAAGCGAATAAGCGCTATAAAAATATAATATCAAGGATTATATAGTTTTACATTAGATAATAAATAGTATATACTTAGAAATAATGAATATTTTATTTATGGAGTTTTTATAAGATGAATACAAAACACAAATTTTTATTTGGCGCAGCTGCTGTAGCCCTTACAAGTCTTGGGGCTGTGAAAGCACAAGCAATGTCAGTACAAGAGTTGGCTGAAGCAGCAACTCCAGTCGCAAACGAATATGGTCTTTACCCCTCTGTTATGATTGCCCAAGGTATTTTGGAAAGCAGTGCTGGACAAAGTGCACTAGCTGTAAATTATAATAATATTTTCGGTGTGAAATACACTTCAGGAAATCCAGTTTATTTACCTACACAAGAATTTCTTGACGGACAAATGCATAATGTCGTGGAACCTTTCCAAGCTTATGCTTCAGTTGCAGAGGCTTGTGCTGCACAAGCACGTTTATTACGTGGCTCTTTCTTGTATTCAGGTATTTGGCGTGAAAATACAAGCTCTTATCAAGATGCAACCGCTTGGTTGCAAGGACGCTATGCTACAGATCCAAATTATGCCTCAAAATTAAATGCTGTTATCGCGCAATATGGTTTAACAGCTTATGATGGCGGAGAAGTCGCTACAACTTCAACAACAAGCTATGTGACAACTACAACTTCTACAGATACAAGTTCATACGGTACACAAACTTATACTGTTCAAGAAGGTGATACAGTCTATGATATTGCAGCACACTATGGTGTATCAATGGATGCAATTCTTTCCCAAAATGGTCTCTCAGCTACAGATCACATCATGCAAGGTCAAGTTCTACAGATACCAACAGCTGGGACTAGTGCAACGACGACAACTTCAACTACAAGTGCTTCAACGATGGCAACAAGCACCGTTTCTAGTTCTTATACTGTTCAATCAGGTGATACTTTAACATCAATTGCCTCTGTTTATGGAAGAACAGCAGATGAACTTGCCGCAATGAACGGTATTACAGGAAATATCTATCCTGGCCAAACATTATCTGTATAATAAAAACATCTCTATATTAATATAGAGATGTTTTTTTGAGGGAAATTCTGAAAGCTTACTAAGCTGAATATAAAAAAGCCCAATGGGGCTTTTTATAGGCTCTATAATTTCTGTAGTGGGTAAATCCACCATGGAGATTATGGAGCCTTTT
>OMJG01000825.1_pt1 | contig 20819 bp, 25 predicted proteins | sample 1646431 | NCBI WGS metagenome assembly OMJG01 (sample SAMN03771674, study PRJEB25209) | food metagenome | isolation source: Cotija cheese | place: Mexico:Jalisco,Michoacan | collected 2011-12-12
GCTACATTTTTGAGTGTGTATGTTGTGAGCTGTTTACTTATTTCATGGTAAAAGTATATGATTACATGCTTCGATTGGTTGCTCTATAAAATAGATTAGGCCTTGTGGATTGAACAAACTGAAGTATAAGAGATAATTAAAGTATGGCAATGATACAGATAAAAGGAGAATAGGAAATTGAAGTATGACGACCTGAAATCTTTAAAAGAACTATTAGATGAGAACTTAATTACTGAAGAAGAATATCAAATTCAGAAGGCTCATATTTTGGGTCTGCCTGTTAAATCTGAAAAAGAAGACAGTGATAAAGTAATAAATGATAATGAAGATATAAATCCTGAGACCGATGTTTCAACATCATCTTCTGATGAAGATTTAGAGATTAAGAATGATAGTGATGACACAAGTCATCAATCACAAGATACAACTAATGAAGAAGTGACTGCAAAAGAACAGCCTATAGTAAATGAGGTGGCGAATAACCAGGTTATAAGCAGGGTAGAAGCACATGATACAGGTCATTTTAAGAATGTTGTTTTAATCATACTGATGTGCATTATTGTTTTTATAATTGGCTGTGTTTTAGGATACTACATCTTTAAATAAGTAAGGGGCAAACTTTATGAGTGATGACATTGTACAAAAAATGAAGAGTTATAAGCAAATGCTTGATGATGGGCTGATTGATGAGGATGACTATAATGTCCTTAAGCAAAGAGCTTTAACTGAACAAGCAATGGACATAAACTTCCAAAGAACTTTAAAAAAGAAGGAAGAACAAGAGAGTATACAGAGCTCTGTTAATACTAATTCTTCTGACGACCATGAACAATTATACACAGTACTTGGTTTTGGGTCAGCTCTTGTCTCACTTGGATTTGTGCCGATCCTTTTTGGTACAGCAGGAGTGATATTTGGCTATTTGCTTAGCAGGTCTGAAAGCTCAAAGCAAAAGGGGACCATTCTGATGATTGCAAGCATTGGATGTGCCATTATGGGTATGTTAATTGGTGTAGCAATGCAGGGAAGTGGACAACAAGAGAATAATTTCTTTATCTTTCCATGGTATTAATAGATAGGGGTATGGGTGTGTTATGAGTAAATTTGATGACATTAAGAAATTGAAGGAATTGCTCGACAATGATTTAATTACTCAGAAGGAGTTTGATAATCAAAAGAAATTAATTTTAGATATACCAGTTGCAACTGAAGAAACACCTAAAGCTAAAGTTCAGAAAACCAAAGAATATAATCGGATACAGGAAGAAAAACATCACAATAAGATTACTGTCATTGTTGTTTGTTCATTGTTTGCTATTTTCTTTGCTTCTATCTTAGTGGGGATTAGACATGATCGAATTATCCTCGATAAAAAGGAATTTGCCTCTGAGATAACAAGTGATACCGACTACAAAGTGCGTTACCGTCCTAAAAAACATATTTTCGAATATGTTGCCAAAGACGGAACGGATTGGCAAGATATCTTAGAGTCTAACACTGAAGAGTATAGAGATGACGATAGTGTAAGAGCAACGTTCATTCATAATTGGCGCAATAATGTTATACCGTCTATCAAAGTTAGAAGCCGTGAAAAACTGGTAAAGGGTAGTACGATTGAAATAATAGATTCAATAGATGAAAGTACAAAGCTGTTAGAGGTTGAAGACGGTGAAGTGATATATGATAAATTTGAAAATATTGAAGACTGATTTGACAAATAGATTTATCAACTAGTAACAAGTTGTAAATAAGTATTATCTGTACTTAATAAAAAGATAAACAGAGCGGAAAATGTGCTGAAGGTCTTATCTATCATTTAATATCATTACATTTAAGCGTGTAAAAGCTAAATATGATCTGTTAGTTTACTTTGTGAGTGACCGAGATATTTTTTTGACTCTATGCCAAATAGTATGAAAAAAGTAAAAGCGACCACTAATCTGATATAATCTGTCAGATTAGTGGTCGCTTTTAATAATTGATACAGGACTAATAAGATGTTCAACTAACGCCGATGTAAAGGTACTCGTAAAACCCAAAAAGGAGCCAACGGGATTTGAACCCGTGCGCCGGCTCAACACCGGTTCGGCAACGTTTCTGGCACTTTTATTAAAATAGATTTGCCTCAAAATGACCAAAAATTTTACACCCCCCAATTGGTATACCTCGAAATTGCTCAAATCTTATCCAAGGTGGTATTTCCAAATGACAGTAAAGCGCTTAGGCAAAGCATGGGCAATTGACACTTATGAGCATGGCGCTCGCCGTAGGTTATCGGGTTTTGCAACCAAGAAGGAGGCACAGTTCGTGGAGCGAATGCTGTTAAACGAGGCAGATGACTTACCCACACGTGCCGACTTAACGGTTAATGAATTACATGACGAGTGGTTGCAGACGTATATCGCAGGTGGTGTCACCAAAAGCTCCTTATACAAGACAAATGGCTTCTGGAGACGTGATATCAAGCCAATCTTCGGCAAGAAAGATATTACCCAAATCACCAGTCCTGACATCCAACAGTGGTTAAATCGAGGTGCCAGCAAGTACGTTTCCTTTGTTAAGAACGCCATGCAGTTAAGGAGCATTTTCAATTACGGCGTGCACCAAGGTTATCTGGAGGCATCACCATTTGATAAGGTGACTGTTCCACATCGGCAACATCCAGAGGAGAAGGCAACATGGTCAGATGCTGAGTACCAGCAATGGTTGGATTACCTGAATAATGAACTTTGGCACAAAAGTAAGAAGCAATCGGTCTACCTTTTGCTTTTGACTAAAACAGGAATGAGACGCCAAGAAATCAGTGCGCTCACGGTCGATGATATTGATGTGAATAAGCGAACCATCACGATTAATAAGGCGCTTAAATATGCTGAGGGCGGGGTTTATCTGGGTTCGACCAAGTCAAAAGACAGTAATCGAGTCATTGGAATTGACCCACAAACAATAGCACGGTTACAGCAGTACATGCGCCAGTTAGGTTCGAACTCCCATGTGCTTTTTCCTGCTGGTGGGCGTGGCAATCATGACGATTATATGTCGTTCAACCGTGGGTACAAGTGGTTTAAAAAAGCCATGCAAGAGGCAGGTATACCTGATATTGGTGGACTGCACGCTTTGAGACACCAGTTTACGACCGTGGCTATCAGGAAGGGGATATCTCCCAAACTGGTACAAAAGCAGTTGGGACATTCAGATGTTTCGATAACCATGGACGTGTATGCTCATGTGAATAACAGTGAGGTTATTGCAATTGCTGATAAGCTGGCGGAGGTGTGAGTGTGATAAAATTTAATTGTTGACGAAAGTAATTATCAAGTAATTTTTACTTGAACGAGATAACAGTTGTGTTATCATAATGTTAGTAGTTATCCATGAAAAGAAAAGAGGAAGCTACACTGAATATCAACAATAACCTTCTTCATAATTAGAAGCGTTATTGGTATCTTACGACATACAGGTTGTAAAACTTTAATTGCACGAAAAAAAGCCTTAGGAGAACCGCTAAATTGCTCCCAAGACCTTTTGACAGTTAATGCCTTACACCTGGTCAATTAGTTTAAATCCACACATTGACAGCTGTAAAAGCTGAAGGATGGCTCAGTAGACCGCCAAGTATACTGGGTCATCTTTTTTTATGCAATTACGCTGTCGAAAATACTACTTCTTAAAGATGTAGCGAAATGCTAAGGCTCCAAGAGCCCAGATAGCGTTGACACAAAGTCCAACCACTACACTTTTAAGTAGGTCCATTAAGAACGCTACCAACAAAGCTGTTATACCCCTTTTGTGAGGGATAAGCATAATTTTTTGACATGCAACCACTTCCCTTCATATTTTAATCAGGTGTGTGGGGCATCTAACTGATAATGTCAGTATAACCTACATCAAAGTTGTTTGAAAGGGAATAAATAAACTCGAAAAAGGCTTGACAGAGGCTTTTACAGGGTATGACAGGCTTTTTAGCAATTATTTCATTTTTATTAAATAATAGCATTCCGTTTAAATTGTGGTAAATTTGCCCCCTTTGAGGACATTTTGGGGCAATCAATGAAATGTGTATAGGCATACAATTTATAAAGCTTACAGAGCTTTATGTGATGTTTTGAGGGTTAATGAGAGAATAGGGCAAGTGTTTTTGATAAATCCAATGACGTATTATTTATTTATGGTAAGATTAAGCTAATTAATAAGGAGTTGGGGAAATGAAAAAGTTTATTAAATTTTGCTTGCCAATTGTGGTGTTGTTGGTAGTCTTATCAATCATTCAATACAGGAACGATTATAAAAGAGCCTTGTATTCTAATAATATTTCAGTAGTAACCTACGCACAAAGCTTGAGATTGGACGAAGGAAGTAAGACTTTAGATAAGTATTACATCCCGCAATACAATAAGAATGTAGCTAATGCGAAGAACTTTGCCATGAGTAACATTGGGCATTATAAGGACTTGTTTAAAGGAACAGACATATCAAAGGCCTCTATCTCTGAAATGAGACAGCTAAGAAACTTTAAGAGTAAGAGTATAAGTGATAGTGCGATGGAACGTTGGCGAGATATAGACCCTGACAGAAGAGGAGTTGTTTACTACAATTATTTGGGCATATCTTCTGCTGGAGTAATGCCTTATTTATCAGCTATTTATGACAATCCCTTGGCTTACAGTCATACATACAGTCATAAAGGTGCTTTTACTGATAAGTACATGCTTAAGAATATGGATAAGGAAGATGTACTTGGGGAATATATTGACCAAGGTGGCTATGATGGACCAGATGAACAAATTGATGAGGATGGCGTTGATACTTCGAATACTGATGACAGTGGTGGTGATGACGAAGCATCTGCATATTCTGAAAGCCGGAATAAAGTCAGCTCAGCACAGAAGGCAAAGGATAACAAGTATACCGATAAGCTTCAAACTATCGCAAGCGAGTTGAACTCATTAACAGGGTTGGACTATGATTATGAGCAACAGGCTGTGGTTAAGCTACCGAGCGAGTATCCTAAAAAGACGAAGACATATGAAGCGTTGCTTGCACCCCGTCATAACAAAGAGGGTGAAGATGTTACAGGGGCAGGAAAACAGATAGAAGGTGAGATGCCTGAGTCATATAATGTCAAATTAAGATACGACAAAGAGAGTAAGACTTTTAAAATTGTTAATCTGGACGACATGCCTGATGGCTTTGTTGAGGACTAACAAAGTGTCCTTGCAGTTTCAATTAAAGGGGGGATTTATTTTATGAATATCCAAGAGTTGTATGACAGAGAGAATTTGTCATACAAGGAATACGTTGCCTATCTGAAGGATAAGTATGGTGATGTTGTTGATGATTATTACCGTGAGAAGTCATATAACAGACTATTAAACGGTGAGATAAAACAACCAACAAAGGGGAAGTTCTCAAGAACGGTTGATGGTTTAATAACACATCACATTAAGGAAGATGAGTATTTGAATCTCAGCAATATTGAATGGATTAAAGCTTTTCAGTATCCGTATGAGGCACAAGCCAAAGAAAATTTGGTGTATTGTAACCTGATTGAACATGCTTGGTTACATATGCTCATTGCAGAAGAAACGGATAACAAGTTTGGCTTACCTGGGTTGTGGGTCTTTATTGTACCGACCATTGAAGATAGCTACATCAGTGAGTATGTGCCTGCTGGTGCTTGGAGAAGAAATGTTTACGAGTCGTCTTATCTGACTAAGGAAGAGGCTGAGCATTTCATTGGTTATCTTGAGAAAAGAGTGCCAGTTAACCATAACTTGCCCCAGTTACTTGATGATAAATGGATAGACGATAAGTATCCAAACGTGGGTAAGATATCTATTAATAACAAATCACCACGAGAGAAAATTCTGACAGAATTATTTGACAGGAAGTATGCTCCACAATTTAAGCCACCTAAAACGTTTAAGGACTTTAAGGAGTTTAAGATTAATGAATTTAGGGATGACCTGTTACAGGAACTGGACGATTTGGTTAAGAACTTAGACGATTGGCGAGATGATTATTATAAACCTGATAAGCAGTAATGGTGATATAATTAGATTGTTTCGATGTTGTTTTGTCAATTAAGAGGAGGAATTTCGTGTTTACAGGAAATATTTTGAGTTATGGTAAGGGTGGTTTTGGTGAAGTGCATTCACCTGAAGACCCTAAAGGACTGCATGCTTCGGCTGATACTAAAGAAGAGTTGGCTCATAAGTTGGGGGAGCTTATTCCAGCGAACATCACTTTTGAGGAGTTCAAGAGCGGTTATAAGGAAACAACTGAGGCTAATGAAGATGGCGTAAAGAGTGTTTACGGGGAATATTCTGAAGGTGGCAATACATACCACTTTGCAGTAACTGATGAACAAGGTAAGACCGTCTCATTATTCGATTAATCACACAATAACACACACACAAGGCTGTCAGCAGAATATGTTGATGGTCCTTTTTTTGTGCCCTGAAAAAGGACTGAACAGCAGGGATATGTGTGTGGTCAGGCATGTTGTTTAAGCACCTTGTGGTGGTCAAGGAGAGCGTTTGCAAGGTGAGGTGGCTTATTGGCAGGGCTGGCATTTCTGGGCTTAAAAGCGTGACAAAATGGCTGTTTGGCATTGACGGGAGGTGGAGGCTTTTTAATGATTTTTTGGAATATCTGAAGGAAACCCTTGGAGTAAAAAGAGCAGAAAAAGGACAGGAAAGGGAGTTGTTTTAAAGGGAAAGAAAAAGTAATAAAAACAAGACCTTGTGATGATAGGAATGTTGTGAGCTTTGCGAACGGGTTTAATTCCTTATCAGAACAAGGAAATGATTAAACTGATAAATCAGTTTATCAAGGAGGACGAATGAGCGTAGCAAATAAGGACGGGATGAAAGCCAATGGTTTTACGAAGTGAAGCGAAGCGTAACGAAGTCGGTTCATTAAGAGCAGAAGATGTAACCTTTTCAGTTCAAATTGGTCCTTGTTTTACCCTCATTCGTCTAAAGCCGAATGGGTATTCGCCATACCCGTCGCTTACGCTCCTCCTTAGGCGTTCTTTTCAAGAACCATGCGGAAGAGTGGGTAATTGTTAAAACCGTTCCGCTACGCTACACAACACAATTCCCATCTTCCTTTAAAGGCTGGTTCTTTGCTTACCTCTCAGAAAATGGTTCTTAACACGTTACCCCCTTACTCCAGTCAGATGGTGGTGGACAGACGAATGGGCTGAAAGCCCGATGAGTGTCCAATGGTTCCCTGACAGACTCGTGGGGGTGATACCTGACAAGGTCTGTTGGCTATTATAAGAGAAGGATTTTGAGGTTGACAGAAACAGTATTTCAATACCAAAAGGGACAAGTTATCAATGCCAACAATGTTGATTTAACAGGCTTTTGACAACTTTTATTAAATTCAATGCCAATCCTGAGGAAAAATGCTGAAGTTTCTTTTTTAATAGTCTTGCCTCAACACCTGTCCATCAGATAAAATAAAAGAGTGATGAATTATAACATATTCTGAAATAATTGCAACCACTTATTTAATGAAATTTGGACAAATTCAGGTGTTTAGGGTATCCCACATTTAAAAAAGTGTATGTGTTATGATGTATTTATCAGTTACTTATCACAAACATCAATAAATTACAAGCGAACTTATTGTACAATTTTAAGAAATGTGTTCAAAAACCGCCTAAAATCATGATTCTACAAAATCGGGCGCTATATTCTATTATGAAGGGGTAAAAAAGAGCCCTCTTCTCACATCACCAAACACGAAAGGAATTACATTCACATGAAGGAAAATAACCATTTATTCAGCTTAACCGTAGGAGAGCCTGGAGTAGGAAAAACACACGAGTTAATCAGCCGAGCATTTGATGACATGAAGTTAGGACGTCCAATTTACGTCCTAACGCCGACCAACGCTTCAAAGCAAAACATCATTGCTCAGATTTATAAGCGTATGGCAAGAACAGCATTGGACTCAGAGAAACATGCACTCCAAAAGCTTGTTTGGTCAGTCCACGTCCTTGAAAGTTCATATAATGGAGAGAATTACATTTACATTGACGAGATTGGACAAGTTTCAACGTCTTACTTCAATTCATTGTTAATGATGTTGCAATCAGTACCATACGCTGAGGTCAACCTGTTTGGTGATGTGAAGCAATTAAAGCCATCATCACAATCATTCTCACCATTAGAGAGCTTAATGCGTAACAATCTGGTCGTTCCATCATTCTGGGACTTCGTTGCCGACAAGTGTTATGACGATTTCGATTACGACACGTTCAACGCTCCCAAGACATGGTTAATCAAAAAGCCAATTGATGTCACATTGCTCACTCAGAATCATCGTTTAAACAAATTGGGTTACACCAGTTACAACAACGACTTCTTTGATGACGTGATTGAAATTCGTACCATTGAAAAGGATGATTACACTCAAGAATTAACACAAGCAGTCAATGATTATTCAGCTATCCTTGTGGCAACGAAATCACGTGGCGAAGAAGCTGACGATATTATCTTCCGACTAATGGGAAATGACCAAACTGCTTTCAATTCATATGCACCATTTATCACAGCAAACGGACACACGTATTTAAATCCTGACCATGTTGATTTCGATAAGCTTGAAAAGGCATTCGCTGGAGTACCTGTTGTGGACAGTTCGGTCAATACACAAGGAGCAGTCCATCATTATTGGGCGACCGTGCACAGTATGCAAGGAATTTCGATTAAATCAGTCACGTTTTACATGGGTAACCAACCAATTGGTAATCGCCATGCTGAGCATTATTCACAGAACTTGCTTTATACCTCAATCACACGAGCATCAGATGAGATTACATTGCTCGGATTGAAGGACAGTTTCCTTAAGATGAGGCATCAACAGCCTGATAATCCTCAAAAGAAGCTGGGTAATTACAAGGCTGACATGGCAGTAACAAAATTGTTTGACGCACTGCTTAACCAAGAAGGTCGTGAGTTCAAGTCATTCGATAAGGTTTCACACATGTATGAAGAAATCTTCAACAAGGTAGAATTATCAACAGGTGTGGCACAAACGGTTAGCGAGTTCAACATCCGCTTGGATAAGTATTCAGAACATGAGCTTAAGATGCAATTCAAGAACTTCCCAGAAACTGATACGATTGTTAAAGGATTCAAGCCAAATTACAAGAAGTTTTATGAGGATGAAATTGCAAGTACTAATGGTGCGAAATTCCGAGGTAAAGGTGCAACGCAAGCATGGGTAAACAGCTTATCGGATGAGGAATTGGATGAGTTAAAGGTTGACACTGATTTATCACGTGCAAAGTTTAAAGCCAAGTGGGGACGTGACAAACGTCAAGTTGTTAAAGCATTAGCCGAACTCGAAACCCAATCAGCTTAATCGTAACAGTGAGAGAACCTGAAATACAGCGACAGGTGTAAGAGGGCGTGGCTTTTAAGGGTGACCCAACCAACATTCAATACATGTTACAATGAGTATAACGAACGTCAAATAACACAATTAACGTCAAAAGTCAAGCAACTTTTTGTACAATTTTATCAAATTTGTTCAAAAACTGCCCAAAATCATGATTTTATGAAAAGTTTGAGTATATTGAGAAGTAAGCAGGTAAATAAAAAGCGATTTATTTCGCAGTCATTTAAAGGAAAAAGGTATTTGAAATGGATAACAATAAAGTAACATCAAACGCAATCGCATCACTTTATAACACGAACGTTAATTACATACTTGGGGATAATCAAATATCATTCAAACATATCGAGTTGTTGCCAGCAGGTCAACTGAGTGAATCTATCCAAGTATTTCCAACCAGTGGAACGGTAAGTAAGGTGGCTTGGAATGAACCAATCGCAACCATGAAGCCAATCCACCAATCAGATATGGTGAGAGGTTATAAAGGAACAACGTTGAAGTTATCTGAAAGCGGACAATGGAAGACATTTGGAACACACAGGCTGGTTCACTTTGCTGATAATGGTGAGTGGTCAGATAAGGCAGAAAAAACCACGATACATCACATCAACTCAATTACGAGTGACAATCGAGCCAGCAACCTTAAATTGATAAGTTCATCAGAAAATGTTTTAAGGTTTTTCCGTGGAGCAGACAATCAAGATTACATCAAATCTCAGGAATACCAGACAGACCGTATTAACCAAGGTACCGTTCCGTTGGTGCACAAGGGTAAGTTGATTGAAGGATACACCATCAACACGATGGGAGATGTTTACCACAAGCGATACATCAAGGGTCGCAACGAGTGGAAGGTTACTAAAGTCAATCCACGTCATGCAAGTAAGAAGTATCGCATGACACTTGTTGTTGGTGTGGCAGATAAATCAGCAAGTCTACACAACCTGATGGCAGAGAACTTCCTTGTTACTCCAGAAGGAACACGCTTCAAGACGTTGATGATTGATACATCAATTGCCAATCCATATCAGCCACAAAACTTATACACAGTACCAGTTAAGCAATTTAATTAAGGGGATAACGACATGGCAAACAAACTTACAAAATCTGAATGGGCAATCACCTTCCTAATCGGTGTCGCATTGGGCATCGTTGACATTTTATTTTAACCACTAGAAAAAATCGAAAATTTCCACCAAATACACCATAACACAAACAGAGAGGTAATACAACAATGGACACTCAAGAAATCAACCAATTCAACTTCGACAATATCAGTAACAGCGACAACATGAACATATTGAAAGGATACTTCCAGCAAGCAACCGCAGTCGGCTCTGGGTCAATGGTGTTATTTAAATTCCAAGGCATGAGTTCATACGGCAAGCTGATTATTCAAGGACTGACCTTTATCAGCCAAGTCGAGGAGCTACAGCAAGCAATCGAGGACGGAACAGAGGTGACTCTCATCGGTGAGCTTCGTACATACAAGAATAAACGCTCAGGACAGTTCGAAGTCCAAATTGAAGCCAAAGACATCATTTACCACGATTAAAAGGAGACCCACACATGACAACGACAACAATTGATTACACAGCAATGTTTAAAGCAGACGAAACACCCACAACAATCATGGCAACCGATACCTTCCAAATTACAGCAAGAACAATTGCAAAAGGATTACATGTCCCGTTGCAAGATGCACAAGCAATGTTGATTGAAGAAATACACTCACACCGTCACTTATTGGACGAAGTAACAGGGGAATTAACTGATGCACAAAAAAAGGCTATACAGTTCGCAAAACGTGACGTCTTAACAAAACACTTTAAGGCAGAACAGGCACGACAAGCCATCGAAACACCAGCTGTTGACAGTAAAGGAAGTAACCTTGTTGATAACATGGAAGCATTACCTGACGTTGGTCGTTATTCAGAAGACGAGTTAATCAGAGTACTGGATGTATCAGAGGGGTTATTCAACAAACAGACTCAAGAGTTTGCAACCAACCTGCTGTTACATGGTAAGGAATGGACGAAAGCTGAGATGGGTTATAGCGAACGAGTGTTCAACAAGCGTCTTAAGAGAATCCTTGCCAGCTTTAATAACCCAAATTCTTATTCGCGTAAGAAAGCCAATAAGCTGGTGAAATCAGATTACCAGTTGAAGCACGAAGCAAATGTCCAAATGGCAGAACAGTTTATTCAAATGGTTGATTCAAGTGCCTCAAATGAATGGATAATCAATTGGTTGCAACAAAGTATCGACAATCCTTATTTCGATGAGGCATGGGACAAGGTACGATACCAAGGCAAGTTATTACGTGAAGGCTTCAGTACACAGGCAGGAAGAGCAGAAGCATATAAGTTTGTGAACCGTATTGTGAAGATGATTGAGAGAGGATAAGAACAGATGAAACGATACATTCAATACAAAGACGAAACAGATAAGACACAAGTCATGGCATACGATACGAGTGATGTCCCTTATTACGAAGGACCACATGACAAGATATTCGATTTAATCAATTTGATTGAGAGAGGGTAAGCAATAATGGATAACACAGAACCACATTTCAATGTTGATATGACGACAAGAACCGTCCTCGGCAATGAGTACATGAAGTTGGTTATTACTGATGATACTGGTAAGGAACTTGTGGGTATTGAGTCGGGCATAAGCGGTTCGAAGGTCTGGGGTGAAAATATCACGATAAGAAGTAAGCAATAACACACACAAGGCAGGTCATTCAATCAGGATATGGGTTGAGTGGCTTTTGCTGTATCAAGAACACACGTCAAGAACACACAAAGCTGTACAAGCCTCTCACAAGCCCACACAAGCGTTTTAAGTACGAGTGGCACAATTACACACAATGGACAACAAACGCTCTCATACGACACATGAGAGCCTCAAGCATACAAGCAAGGAGCAAAACAAATGTTCAAGGAAAAAGAAGCAGATAAAAAAGTAATGACACAGGTTAATATGAGTCGAGCAGGTGGAGGACTTACATTACTGACAATACAAGTATTCAATGGGGACGAGTTGGTTAATGTAATAACAGCAACAGCAACCACTGCACATTTCAATGGAGAGGGCATTAAGATTATCAAGGATAAAGAAGTGGAAACGTTTGGAACGAAGGGTGATAAGTAATGCGAAAGAACTTAATGAATAAGATGAGGAACAGTCATGATAAGGAAGAGCGCCAACCAGGAACATGGCTATACAGTGCGGATGGTGTACAAGGATATGTGACATCGGATGGGGAGCTTATTGATATGAGAGATAACATAAGAAAGGAGACGATATGAGGGCACACAGGTGTAATTGGATAGGGTGCAGGGAGCTGGTACCACAAGGGGATAAGTTCTGCCCAATCCACCAAGTGGCGAATGATAAGCAACGTGAGCATTACCAACAGGAGTTAAGCCAGAGTCTTGCAGGTACACGCAAGGCAAGGCATGATAATCAGGTTGCACAACAGAAGTACGACAGTCAGGTAAGAGACCAGGATGCAACAGCCTTCTATCACAGCAAGCATTGGGTCAAGCTCAGTAAGTGGGTGAAGGTTAAGCAAGGATACACGAGTAAAGTAAGTGGGAAGATACTTAATGACAGTGATTGTCAGGTGGACCACATAATCAAGAGGAGCCTATTACCCAAGGAGCAATGGTATGACCAAGACAACCTGTGGTTAATCTCACGACACGAGCATTCAATCAAGACGGCAATTGAAAATAAGATGATACGAGATGGAAAGAGTAATGTGTTGAAGCATCTTGATAAGCATTGGTGGCTGAAGGTAATCAGGGAGAAGCTTGAAGACAAGTAAGCAAGGCAATGAGCAAACAATTGGGACATTGCAACGTAATCATGTTGTAAGCCAATCAACGAGTGATGATAAAGCTTGTGGTTGGCGAACCTACCTTTCTTTGATTTGACATGAGATATCTTTTTTACTCGCCTACCTTTATAACAAAAACAATTATGTAAAAGTCGGTCAAACTCGACACCCTTTTTTGGGGATTACACATCAAACTCGACACCTTTTTTGGGCGATTGTTTCACAAATGTTTCACAACTTTTTCTCATAAAAGTTCTTGAAACCCCGCCCCCAAAGCATTCTAAGAAGATACCAAGCACAACAAACTGGTATCTGTGTAAAAAATTACGTTTATTCAACTTTTTTTACTTTTATGCCTTTGGTGATAATCACGAAGAGCTATAAACGTTGTTATGACGGCGTTTCAACGCTTAATTAACCATTGCAATGGGGTACGAAAAGGGTGCCATTTTCTGCATAAACATAAAAAACAATGATTGCCGTTGTATTAGCTATAAACGCTGGTATGACGGCTTTTTTTGTGCCTTGAAAAAACAACAACAATAACAGGGGGGTGCATTATAATGCCCAGAAATACGAAAATTGACAGCACAAGCAAACGAACTGAACAAAAAGAACAAGCAGAAGCATTACATCAGCTCAACGATAAGCTGGATTCCCTACAAGTAACACCACCACGCCACCTCGATGCCATTGCTTCACGCCTATGGGGTCAACTCGTTCCTGTACTTAACGAAAGTGGATTAGCAACCAGTGCTGACAAAAGCACGTTGGAAGCCTTTTGTATGGCATATTCAGTTATGCGCAAGGCGTGGGACAGTATTAAAGCAGAGGGCATCGTGTATCAAGCAGAGTCCTCATCACGTACTTACAAGAATCCGAGTGTGGATATTCTTGATAAAGCACAGAGCCAGATTAACAGCCTCGGTAAGCAATTAGGTTTATCGCCTCAATCACGAGCAAATCTGACTGATGTCAATTTATCGGACCAATCAGATGACTTCGAGAATATCATGGCGCAATTCGGAGGAGGTCAATAATCCATGGACATAGCCAAAATTGACTTATCACAATTTGATGACGTAAAGCATAAGTATCTTGGCGACCCCACGGTGGCTTATGCTGTATCAGTTTTAAATTGTGAAAAGCTTGCAGGTGATTTAATTCAACGAGCATGTTATCGGCAATTGGTTGATTTGCAACGAGTCGATAATGACCCAGATTTTCCGTATGTATATGACCCAAATCGTACGCAAAAGATTATCCAATTTTCAACGTTACTGCAAGACCCAGATAGTCGAGAGCCATTCGTGTTATCACCTTATCAAATGTTCATCATTGGCTTATTAGAAGGGTGGACTGACCAACGTGTAGCAGGGGGTAAACGCTTTGACCGTGCCATTATAAGCATGGCTCGAGCCAATGGTAAGACAGCTTTAATGAGTGTGCTGGCGTTATACAATTTCCTGTTCGGACAACCAAAGGCGAACCGCCAAATCGCTGTTGCTTCAGCTGATTCGTCGCATGCGGAAGCGCTTTATTCATACATGCGTCAACAGTGGGGAGCATTGAAGAAAGGACCATTCTCAGCATTACAGAAAAGACTGAATGTTGAAGATAATAAGGTTAACATGACTATTCCCTCGCAAAGCACGTTAATGCGTAAGCTGTCTGCCCAATCAGCACCTTCCGATGGTGTGGGACATTTCGGGTATGCAATCGTGGACGAATATCACTTGTTCCAAGACAGGAGCTTTATTAACTCCATTACCTCAGGGCAAGCATTCTTACCTTCGTCACAAATCATCTTTATCAGTACGGCTGGTGTGGATTTGCGGAGTCCAATGTATGAAGATTATCAACGTTACAGCAAAATATTTAAAGATGGACAATACAACACGGTGGACAACATTCTGTTCTTATTCTGGCAACAGGACGAAGATGATGAGGTATATGAACCCAACACATGGATAAAGTCTAACCCATTATTCGAGATACCTGAAAAGAAAAAGATTGCGACCCAAAAGCTGATTGCCGAGCGTGATGAGTTAATGAGTACAGGGAAAATGCCCGACTTCATTACAAAGAACATGAACCGCTTTGTTAATGCAAAGGACAATGCGTTCTTAACTGCTGAGCAAATCGAAGGGGCAGTAATCCCAACAGAGCAGTTCAGCATTCAGGGACGAGAAGTATTTGTTGGGGTCGATTTTAGTGCAACAAATGATGATTTCAGTATCGGTTTTGTATTCCCCTATGTGGACAGCGATGGCTCACACAAGTTCCATCTGTATGGACATTACTTCATTCCATGGGAAAAGGCAGGGTCAATTGAAGCCAAGGAAAAGAAGGACGGCTTGAATTATCGACACTCGCAGGAATTGGGATATTCAACAATCACCCAAGACCCTTATGGACAGATTATTCAGCGTGACGTGTTCGACTGGTTGCTTAATTTCATTGATGTAAATGAGCTTGATGTGCAGGGTATCCTCTACGATGCATGGAACAGTAAGGCGTTCATGGAGCGTGTCGATAACATATTCCCTGACACGTTGATTATCCCAGTTAAGCAGACCATTCCCCAGCTATATGAACCCACACAATTCTTACGTGATGGACTTATCCGAGGGACAATTACCATGTTTGAAGATAAGGTCATGCAAATGGGGTTAGCTAACGCAATTACTGTGGGAAATGTTTCAGGATACAAGATTGATAAGAACAAGAACACTGCCAAGATTGATGTGGTTGACTCAATCGTTGATGCATTGTATGAAGGCATGTATTACTTCGATTCGTTCACCAATGTGGAAGAGCCAAAGCATAAGTCAATGTTTGACGGCATGAGTCCTGAACAGATTGATGAATATTATCAACACATAACCTTTTAAATAATTGAGTGATATAATAACCTTGTTGTTATAACATAAAAATATTTTACAAGGGGACATGGCATGGGGTATACAGAATATCAGCGTCAATCATTAATTAATCAATATGAGTTAATGATGTTGTTAAGTGATTTAAAAGAAGGTAACGATACATCTGAAATTTCTTTTGATGACATAAAAGTAAGGTTAAAGGCGCTTAGAGAAGGCTACACTGATTATTATGATGGAGAAGGAACGCCATTATCTGACGAGGTTTCTGAGGAGACTCAAAATGATGTGTATAAGTTGTTAAATATGTACAGATTTATTCAATCTGGTATTAGTAAGTCAAAGCAGACTATGCCTGAATTTTATGGATATGACGCTAATGAGCAATCAAGTCATTATTCATTTATGTCATTCTTATTGAATGATTTAAATGCTTATTCAGATGTAAAGGAACGATTGGAAGATAACTTAAATACCCATGGCTTTGATGGTGACCGTGATGTTTGGTTAAAAAGGTATAAAGAATTAACAGCCAAGGAACGACATGATAATCCTGGCGCATCAATTGATTACATCCTTACAGGTCAAAAAGGCTAATTAATAGCATCATAATCAAGAGTTCTCTTAACAGGGAGCTCTTTTTTTTATGCACTTAAACGTATAAAGCGTCACTGATTTGTATAAGTTTACAATTACTTGCATAAACTGGGACAAATGGACGTAATTATACATGTAAAATGAATAAATATTAAAGAAAGGAGGAGCAACATGCAAAAATTCATTACAATTTTACCTTTAACCTTGTTCATTCTGGGACTTGCTTTAATTGCAGTCGGCAGTTTTCTGATTAACACTGTTCTGGGCGTATTTGTGACTGGGTTCATTCTGTTGTTGGTGTCCTTATTGTTAGGACAATTCCTCAACGTTGCTCCAACAGGTGATAAGCAATGAGCTTAATTGGTAACTTGTTTAAACCTGTTGACCAAACACGTTCAAGTATTAGCGCCTCATCGAGTGCCGTACCTTTTATCATTACAAATGGTACAGCATTACCAAATCATTTGATTAGTGCCAGTGAAGCATTACGAAACAGCGATTTATATGCGGTAACCAGTTTGATTTCAGCTGATATCGCAGGGGCTAAGTTCAAGGGAGACCAACTAACAACGAACCTGTTAAATCACCCCTCAATGGCTGTTAGCCGTTATACCTTCTGGCAAACGTTTATCTTAAATCTTTTGCTGACAGGTAATGCTTTTGCCCTAATCAAACGTGACCCAAGTGGACAAGCAATTGAGTTAATCCCTGTTAAGTCGTCTGAGGTTGTGATTGACCAAAACGATGTGACAGGTGTTATCACGTATCAAGTTAATGCAACCAACGTTAATGTCAGCGGTACTTACCAACAATCAGACGTTATTCATGCACGTATTATGGCGTATGGCGATAATTACCTGCAATCATTGCTGGGACATTCACCACTGGAGTCTTTAACGAACGAGTTACAACGACAAGCATCTGCAAACAAGTTAAGTCTTTCGTTGATGACAAATGCCTTAGCTCCAACGGGACTGCTTAAGTTACCTGAAGCTGGTCAAATGTCTGAGGATACCAAAGAGAGCGTTCGTAAGAAGTTTGAGTCTGCTAATGCAGGCGATAACGTTGGTCGCACGATTATCCTTGATGAAACGGCTTCATTCTCAACGATTGAAGTTAATGCTGATGTGGCAAAGTATCTGACTCAGTTGGACTGGGGACGGACACAAATTGCTAAGACATTTGGCATTCCTGATAGTTACTTGAATGGTAATGGGGACGCACAATCTTCACTTGAGATGATAACTGAACTTTACATTAACGGCTTGAACAAATACATCGAGCCAATTACGAGTGAGATTAACTTCAAACTGGGTTCTAATGTGGCGCTCGATATGCAAGGCATCATTGATTATTCAGGGCAGAAATCCGTCAATAATATGATTAACTTGGTTGATAAAGGTATTGTTGCTCCACAAGAAGCTCACGACAAGTTGGCTTCACGAGGACTCATATAATGACAACGACAGACAAATCAGAATTACATGAAACGCAGATTGATGCTTCAAAGCTTAAGTCTGGTGGTAAAGATGATACTTCGATTGGGAGCATTGCAGGATATGCTGTTGTTTGGAATACGCCCAGTGACAACTTACCATTCACCGAGATTATTAAAGCGGGTGCATTGGACGGTGTTGATACAAGTAAAACCTTGGCGCTTTACAATCACGACTTTGCAAACGTGTTGGGACGTGTGGACGCTAAAACATTACGATTAACGCCTGATGAACATGGGTTACATTTTAGCCTTGATATTCCCGATACCACGCTTGGGCATGATGTGTACAACCAGATTAAGAACGGTAACCTTAAAGGTTTATCATTCCGGTTTACAATCGCTGAGGGTGGTGAAAATTGGAAGAACGTCAACGGTAAGCCCACTCGTATCATTTCAAAGATTGCGACAATGCGAGAAATCAGTGTCGTGGCAATTCCAGCTTATGATGCAACGAGCATCGAAGTAACACGAAGCTTTAAAGAGTTCACCGATACAACAAAACAAAAAATGCTACTGGCATTGGAGACATATGACCTTGAGGTTTAATCAGGGTCATTTTTTATTACAGAAAGGAACAAGATGGCTAATAAAATCAATAAATTAAATGAAGCCTTGGCAGAAAAGAAAACCGCCTTAGCTTCAAAGATTGAAGAAGTCCGTGCAGGTGCTGAAGACGATGCAACAGCAGTTGAAGACGTGCAATCAGGATTGACAGAAGTTAAGCAACTTAAGGCAGACATTGAAGCCTTGTCAGACCAAATTAAAACGTTATCTGAGGCATTAGACTTACCAGCTGAACAAGAAGCTGAAGAGCCTGCAAAGGACGCTAAGAAAGCTCCAGAAGAGCCAGAAACAGCACCTGAGAAAGATAAGGAAGAGAAACGTGACGAGGAAGATATTCCCGATGACGATGGCTCAGACTTACCAGATGAAGAAATTAACTCAGCAGATAAGAAGAAAAAAGAAGAAACACGCTCAGCACAACAAGATTTAGGAGAATTAAACATGCAAGCAAAAGTACAAGCAGATAACATTTCAGCATTTAAGGCATTTTTGGCAACTGGTGAAGTCCGTGATGGTTTGACCACTGTTGAGGGTAGCGCAGTTATCCCTCATGAGATTTTGGACATTCAAAAGGTACCAAATGACCCTACTCAATTATCAAGTTACGTGAACCGTGTAGCAGTTACATCAGGTTCAGGAACTCTTCCAGTATTGGCTAAGAACCAAGCACGCTTAGTATCTGCATCAGAATTGCAAGAGAACCCAGAACTTGCAAACATCTCATTGAAGGGTGTTGATTATAAGGCAAAGACCCTGCGTGGGATGCTCCCAGTCAGTCAAGAAATGCTACAAGACGCACCAGAAATTGAATCAGTTGTAGCTACTTATGTTGCTGAAGCTAAGGCTTTGACTGAGCAATACAAGATTGGTGAAGTTTTGCAAAAGGCTTCAGTAGTTTCTGTTGCAGATGTTGACGGTATCAAGGACGCTTTCAACCATGGTTTGTCAAACTACAATCGTTCATTCGTTGTTTCAGAATCATTCTTTGCTGATGTTGATAAGTTGAAGGATTTGGATGGACGTTACTTGTTGCAAGATTCAATTTCTGCAGTTTCAGGTAAGCAATTATTGGGTGCACCAGTGATTGTTGTTGCTGACGAAGTGTTGGGTAAGGCTGGTGAAGCCCACGCCTTCGTTGGTGATTTAAAGGCATTCGTTGTTGAAGCATTGCGTGCTGATATTCAAGTTCAATGGGTTGATGATGATATTTTCGGAAGGAAACTAATGGCTGCAATTCGTGCCGATTTCCAAGTAGCCGATTCATCAGCTGGTAAATTCCTAACATTTACCCCAGCGAGTAAGTAATCCAACAACCAAGGGTAGTGAACCAAAAGCACCAGCAAAGTAAGCTAACAATTAAACAGCACCGCTTATGGAATGACAACAGTACAAGGTTAATCCCTTGAGCGGTTGAACAAAAATGAGGAAAGGAGCTACTTATGGCACTAATTACACCAGAGGAGTTGGCTGATGAGCTACATATCGACCAGACAGCTCAAGAAGTAAACACGTTATCCACATTGATTTCAGATGCCAGTGCTTTAATTCGTGGCTCGATTGATAACAAAATAACGGAAGAAGATTTGCTGGACGTAGCTCCCAACCAATTTAATCGTTTGGTGGCTTCACTGGCTCAATCGTTGTATTACGATAGGACACTCAGCAGTGGCTTCTCACATGGGCAAATGATACTGCTCCAGCAATTAACTGGACTGGTTACAGGAGGTAAGTAATGGCAACATTTAAACCTTCTGATTTTAACCACAAAGCAGATTTTGGCACGGTTAAGACAGTACAGAACCCTGATAATGGGTCAATGAAAAAGACCTTTGTTAAAGCATTCAGTCTCTGGTATGCACCTAAGACACGCACGTTGAATCAACAGTATCAAATCCAAGGTACTGCATTGGACAACACTAAGGTCATCGTGGTACGACACAACACTGCTGTGGAAGCCATTAAAGCTGTTCAGATTGGTGATGTCATGTACGACTTAGTGGGTTACAGCCCAGAT
>OMJG01000826.1_pt1 | contig 20818 bp, 18 predicted proteins | sample 1646431 | NCBI WGS metagenome assembly OMJG01 (sample SAMN03771674, study PRJEB25209) | food metagenome | isolation source: Cotija cheese | place: Mexico:Jalisco,Michoacan | collected 2011-12-12
TACCAAGTTCTTTATATAACTCTAAACCGTCCCAATTAACTTTGGTTGTACCATTATCTAATTGTTTAATAGCTTCTCCATCAACTGGCTCAGGTGTTTCTCCTTCAACATTTCTGTAAAGTTGGAACCAGACAGTTGGCTTATCATTTGGACCATTTTCCCAAACTTTTGTAGCTTCAATATTGCCTTTAACGACATTATTTGTAACTACTACTGTTTTAGTTCCCTTAGTGCCGCCCGTAGACCACTTACTATCAGAGTATGTGATTACACTCTTTCCATCTTTATCATAACCGACAATAACATACAGAGGTGCAGTCAACTTTTCATAGCCTTCTGGAACAGACAACTCAGTAATAATATAACGACCAGCCCGTTGTTTATCAATATTGATTAACCCACCGCCATTAGTTTTAATACTCTCAGCAACTACGGTCTCTGCTCCGCTATTTGACAGGCGAACAATCTTAAACTCGGTATTAGGAATATTAATGCCATTATTTGATTCCTTGTTGACATTAAGTTCTAACGTTCTACCTGAACCGCCACCACCATACGTCCATTGACTCGTATCGGTACTACTTGTCGTAGTAGTATCTATCTCTTTGCCAGCTGTTCTACCCGTCAAACTTACGGTATTCGTGACAGTTACAAAACCAATGACATCAGCATCCACCTTAGTAGAATAGCTTATCTTAACTGGTTCATTTATTTTACCGTCAGGTGTATCAAATGTTATTACAAAACTTTTATTGTCATCTGCTAATTCAATTTTTACTTTATTGTTATCAACGTTATCAACCGTTATTGACCCTGGTACATAGGTTGATCTTGATTTTTCACCGAGATTATCAGTAATTTTTGCATAACTAATTGGCAAGCCTGCTGGGTTTACCGTAAGCTCCCAATCTACATTTTCAGTGTCATCATTTACAGTACCTGTTTTAGCAGATTTATTATTTGATCCGTCAGCAAAATAATCTTGATAAGCATCTGCTGTAGCATCTTTATAGTTATCATTCGATAAAGTTACCTTGTTTGTATAACGATCAATTTTCTCATTTACCGAAGGATAAGATTCAATTCTAGTTTTTAATGTGACCTCATATTGATAAGGACCATTTGGCAATTTAACAGTAAATTTATTGTCCTCTTCCTCAATAGCATCAGGTGAAAGTGTGTCATCACTTCCTACTCGCTTAACTTCCACAGATCCCGGAACTAATTTTTGATCTGCAGGAATGGTGTCTGTTAATACAGCATTTTGTAAGTTAACAAACTTATTTTTTTCATCTGTATTAGCGATTATTTTCCATGTAATGATTTTTGGATTTGATTCTTTATCAAGCGATTCAGCAGTTTTCCTAACACCTAGTTCTGGTTTTGGAACATTAGCTTCCGCTTTATCTTTTCCACCGCGATACTCAATATTAGCGATGTTCTTAACTTCTTGTGCTTCTTCTTCAGGATATAAACTAGTTGTATATGTCAATGTATATTTAGTATTCTCTAGTTTATCTTTTTTAACAGTGAACGCACCATTTGCTGGATCAGTAATTTCGAAATCACCTGTCACCACATCTCCAGCATCGTTCTTAATTTCAATTGAATTTTTGTCAATTATGACAGTATTAGGAGTATTTTGATCTTTTAGTTCAAAATTATAAATAATATTTTTATTTATATTAAACTCGATAGTCCAATTAACAGATTTAGAACCATTCTCGTTAATAACAACGTTACCTTCTTTACTGATTCCAGGATCTCTTTTGCCAACAGTAGCATCAGCGGTTTCGTCTCCACCTTGCCACCTAAGAGTTGCTTTATTTGTTTGATCCTTATTTGCAGCATCATCAGCTGTTGTACGATATGTTACTTTTAAGGTTTCTTTAGTGGCTTTTGTTAGATTGATTGTAAATCCAGGATTTGGACTATTAGTATCTAAACCATAGTCTGTGAAAGGTGTCCCATTGTCGGTTGCTATACTCAAAGAACCATCAATATATTCGTAATTTTCGCTAGTAAAATCATCAACAATTTTGGAATCTTTATCCAATAAAATTTTACTTTTATTAAAAGTAACAGTCCATTCAATTACTTGTTTACCTTCGGAATCGTAGACATACTTTCCAGTCTTTTTTATCCCAGCTTTAGGACCAGTTTGTTTAAAATCAATCCCTTCTCCAGGCCCAATTGTGCCTCCATTACCATCACCAAAAATTAATTCTGCATGATTAGCTAGATTTGGCTGTTTCATACCAGCGACCGTATAATAAGTCCGGTAAACAAATTTGAACTCATGCGCTCCTGCAGGATTGATGTTCAGTTCAAATCCTTTTCTACCATCGGTCTCATGTGTATAGTCATCTAATTGGTATGAGCTGCTATCAACTTTTTCACCATCTTGATACAAGTCATATAAACTAGTATTACTTGTATCAAAGCTTAAATAGGTTTGATCAAATACATCTTTAACGTTAATAGACGGTGTATCGACTTTACTAGTATTCATGGTAATCGTCCATTCGATATAAGGCTTACCATCTTTATCTACATGTTGTTCCCCAACTTTACCACCTGTCGGAATAGTATCAACATCAACTTTCGCATCATCAGAGTTACCTTTATCATCAGAAATGACATTCGTGATACTTCCTTTAGTTCCAACAGGCGCTTCTGAATCGAAAGTAATCAAATACGCTTTCCCATCAGCATCTAAATCAGGTAACACAACATTCCTTTGGTCGTCAGTTGTTGGAGTCACAGCAACTTCTTTTTCAGACCCCTGAATAACATTTCCGTCGATATCTGTATCTACTTGAGTAACCTTAATAGTACTTGTATCAATAGTTCCTTTATCAAGATTGTCTGTTAAGTTGACTATTCCAACATTTTGCTTTCCAAAATTGTACTTGACTGTCCAATTCACTATATCTCCCCGGTCACTAGATACAGCCCCGTCTTTTTGAATGGTAGGGATATCATTAGAGAATTCGACATCTACATTATCTGAATAGTCCTTATCATCCCCATCAAGAATAATACTAGCATCGTTATTAATGGTTAATTTACCGCCACCATCTGGACGAGTAATTTTAGTCGTATATGTAATATCATAAGCATCAGAAATACTTCCTAAGTTTAACTCAAAACCAGGATCTTTTATTTCTGGTGTTAAACCAGTAACTGGCTCTTTACCGGTATCTTTGCCATCTCTATCTTTAATAATTTTTTCTACTATAAAACTATCCGGTACAATCTCTAGATTGTCTCCGAGTTTATCAATAACCTTGGCATCTGTAATATCTTCTACTGAATCATTGGCCCGGACTGTCCAATCGACATACTCCGGATTCTTGTTCGTATAGACTTTTTCACCATTTTCATCAATGATATATGGTTGTCCAGCCGTTTTTTTGTCTTCGCCTTCAAAATCTTTTGGCTTAACTTTAATAGTTGACTCATAGCCATCTCCTTCAGCATAAGGAACTTTGACGTCAACTTCATCTTGATTTTCAAAAACTTCTTCATCAAGAATGCCACTAATATTAACCTGAATGTTTTTATCATCGAGGTCGTTTGCGCCATTAGAAAATGTAATTACAACTTCTCCACCTTGAATTGTATAAGATCCTATTTTTTTATTACCAACATTAAGGGGGATAGTTTTACCAACCGTAGCATCCTTAAATATGCTTGGTAACGGAAGTTTGTAGGTATCCCCTTCAGGAATATCAATGTCATCAGGAATGGTTAACCCATATTCTAATTGAAGAGCATTTTTTCCGTCTAGTTCGATTTCGCTTTCTCCACCATTTGGAACAACTTGTTGATTAGGTCCGGGGTTAATAATGAGGCTGAAGTCAGTTACTAAATTGGTCCCTTCAGGAATTGATTTTAGGTTTCTTGTCTCAGCATTTTTGTCTGACTCGTCTGTCTTACTTTCTTCCTTATTAGTATCTGCTTTTACTTCTGCATCACTATCAGATTTGTCTGCTTCTTTATCAGCATCATTTGCATCGGTCTCAGGTTTAGTTCCTTCTGCATCCGCGTCAGGGTCAGCTTCGTCATCTGAACTTTCACCTGATTGATCGGCAGACTCTTGTTTATCTGTTTCTGATTCTTTAGCAGTTGCCTCTGCATTTTGATCAGTACTATCTACTGAACCTACTTTCGCTTGGATACTCTCTAACCCAGTTACTTCTTTCGCTATAGATTGGCTACCATAGGTGAAGTTTACTGTCGTTTTTTGACTATCTAGATTGTATTTTCCAGATAATTTCACTTGCACTACATAAGTTCCTTCAGATTTTGCTTTCAATGTAATGACATTGTTTGCAATATCATAAGTCCCTTTTGTTGTCCCATCAACTGCAACCAATGGATTATTACTCGAATCCGCTAGTTTGACATTATCAGAGACGTGTACTTTATCGACACTTTCATCTTCGCTTGTTTTGGTATAGCTTACTTTAACAATCGCATTAACATCTTCGCCATTATTGGAAAATTCAACATTCTCGAAATTAAAGTGCTCTTTTGACAGCTGAGCTTCAGTAGCACTTGCGATGTTAGGTGCGATACTTTGTAAAACCATCACTATGATGACAAATATACGGCCTAATTTTTTCATCTTTTACTCCCCTTTATTAATATCATTCTGTTAACAGCATTCCCACAACCAACCGATAAATCTTCTAAAGTACCCTTCACATGTATTTTTTTCCGATCACTGTTCTATAGATTCCTTTCTTTTTCATATACCCCTCAAACTTTCCTGCTAATGCAACAATATTCTCGTTCTCTTCCTAGTTAAGTCGATATGCATTTATTACTGATTTGAACACAAATAAAACATTTAATAGAAAATTTGAATTGAAGAATTTAGAATTCATTCTAAAGTATATAAAGTTGCTCAATACTATGATAAGGTATAATTAGCAAAAGAAACGTTCATTTAATGTGTTATAATAATGGTAAATATGAACAATCATAATTCTACATACGCTTTTCGCTATTTTGTATTACTATACTCATCTCAAACTGTTAGTTTGATACTTACTTAAAACTAGAAGTAGGTCGCAGTCTACAACTCACATCATTGGGCATTATTAAAGTAATGATTTATACTGAAAGCTAGGTTTTACACTCGTCTTATCTCTGATGACCATCTAGGAATAATTCTCATTTAGAATGGGTTACTTTCTTAATCTAGAACTTTGTTTAGATTATTTCTCATTTTGTTGGTTATGCTGTAAGACATGTTCTAATTGGAGGATTCATGGAAGATAAAATAATTTTCTCGTCTGTTATGTTACATAAAAGGATTTTAGTAATTTTAGATAATCAAGTTGACTTTATTTCAATCAATCATTTGGCCAAATTATTAAAGATTCCATCTGTTAATTCTGTGAAAAGATCTTGTGATAATCTCCGACAATCAATCACAGCCAATTTTGATGATTCGCAGGTCGAGTTGTTAATGAGTAAGGGCAAAGGTATCAAACTAAAAAGAAACTCAGTCAATATTAGAAGAATCGTTGAAAAATTGTATGAAGAAGAATTTTTCTATTCTGTTTTTAAATATCTTTATTCGAAACGCTCTGTATCTACTACTGAGTTCTGCCTCTCTAATCACGTTAGTGAATCTCAATTAAGACGTAAGATACGATCTGCCAATCAAGAATTGAATAAATATGATGTTCATATTTCCGTAGGAACTCGGATTTCTGTCAAGGGAGATGAATTCAAGATTCGAAGTTGGGGGTTTTCTTTTCTTTATCTTGTCCACGGTAGTATAAGAGACGTCTCATGGATTAAAAATTCGAACTTCTATATTGATATTGCTAGAGAAGTACTATCTCACTTAGAGGTATCAACAACTGATTACATGGTAGATATCGTTGCCTTGCTCTGCTACATCAACTATAAAACCAAAGACAGTCCTTATAGACTTAAGTTAACTAAGGAGAAGGAGCAGTATCTCAAGCAAATTTCTTTCCCACCTCCTCCTAAAAATTTGGAAAATTGGAATCACGCTGACTGGATCTATTTAGTTACAGCATTATATGGATTCAACTTATTTGATTTCAAATTGACGATTGATCCATCTCGCATTAAAAGTGGTATTTCGCTGGTATACATGGATTCTTGGATTTCTTTCTTTGAGGAGGAATTCCGGATTTTGACAGATGACGAGAAAAATAATCTCTATAAGAACTACTACAAAGATATATTACTATTCCGTATTGTCCAAATGGATGCTGATTTTCTAGTCAGTTTCACAACTATCGATACTAAACGTATCAGCAGTCAATACCCCACCTTTTACCAAAAATTCGAGCGTTTTTGGTCCAATTTCTTAAAGGCAAATCCCTCTCGGGGTTCGGATTATCTTCGTAATGAAAGTCTATTGATGTGTCTCAATTTAACACCTGCAAAAGAGCTATTACCCACTGTTTCGGTCTATTTATTCACGAATTACCCAGTTGTGATGAGTAACTTCTTAAAAGACCGTATTACAGTTCATTTCACTAACTCCTACCATGTTAAATTTACATTAGATACTGAAGAAGCTGATTTATTTATCAGTACATCTTGTCGTACCCCAACGCCACAAAATAAAGAAATTGCAGCTAAACCTACAGTGATCGTCAACCGGCAGCCTTCTGCTCGTGATTTTCAATTATTAGAAGAGACTATGGAAAAAGTTATCAAAATTTATTGAGTTTTTTGAAAATCAAAAAAGGGTTCAAATGAAAGCCACTATGGTGCTTTCATTTGAACCCTTTTCCTTTTTGTTCTATTCAATCAAATTAACCTAATTTATTTTATTTACTATCTTCAATTTGTTCTATTAACTGAACCCATTCCATTCTTTCAACAATGAATATAGACCTATACTCGCTTTATGTCTCATTGCTGACCACTCCATGAACAACCTCTATTACCAGTGTTCCTGGAGCAACTTCTTCGTACATAAGTTAATCTTCCTTGAGAATTAGAAATTCCCAGCAAGCTCATCTTATGTCTCGAGGCTGACCGCTCCATGAACAACCTTATTGTTCATGATATGCTCTATACACAACTTGTTTTGGCAATTGTCTTAGTTTCGCCACTTTTTTGATGGCTTCTTTACTAGTCAAATTATCTCTAGACATCACTAAATTAACACACTCAAGCAGTGTGAGGTTGCCAAAATCCTCTTCGCCACTAGTTAAATCGACTACTTCATGTGGACCAACAATGACAACTAGCTCACCTTTCCATACTTTATCCTTTGTGCGCTCAAGCACCTCACAAACTGTCCCACGGATAAACTCTTCATAAGTCTTCGTCAACTCGCGCGCAATACAAATTGGTTGTCCATCACCATACACTTCAACCAGTTCACCCAACAATTTCTTAATCCGATAAGGGGATTCATACAAAATAACTGCCACTGAATGCTTTTTAAGGTTTTCTAACTCCGCCATTCTATTCTGCTTTTTCCGTTCTAAAAAACCATAGAATAAAAACGGTTGTGGCGTTAGTCCTGAAGCAATCAACGCCGTAATTCCTGCATTCGCCCCAGGTAAGGGGACTATCTTGATACCCTCTTTACTCGCCAATGCCACTAACTCATAACCTGGGTCGCTAATTGAAGGTGTCCCAGCATCACTCACTTGGGCAATCGACTGGCCTTCGTTTAACAAAGCCATTATCTCTGGTAACCGTGCTTGTGTGTTATGCTCGTGAAAACTCAATTGTTTGGTTGTTATCTCGAAATGATTCAAGAGTTTCAAGGTATGTCGCGTGTCTTCTGCTAAAATCAAATCAACTGATTTCAAAATGTCGACCGCTCGAAAGGTCATATCTCCAAGGTTACCAATCGGCGTTGGAACTAAATACAAAATTCCTTTAGTCATTTCCATTCTCTCCTCTACGGTCAACATCTACACGGGTGATGGGTCGTTTTAGCGGTAGTGTCACACCAAACTCTAGTAGTTCACCCTCTTTTTGACTTCTCGTTAATTTCTTAAACGCCGCTTCACGTTTTAAAGCCGCCGTTTTGTCCCCATAACATTCCGAGTAGAAACACTCAACTGGCAGATGAGCTCTGGTATACTTCGCTCCTTTACCACTTTGATGCATCTTCAAGCGATGGTCAAGATTATTGGTATAGCCTGCATACCAACTGCCGTCATTACAGGTCAAGACATAGAAAAAGTGCTTTTCTTCGACATCTTCCAACTGTTTGTCATGGTCCACAGTGCTATTCATAGTTCTGTCTTGCTTCTTCATGAGGATACCCCAAGCAGTTCTTTCATCAATGGTGTATAGCTATCATCTATCTCATGGACAATGATTGGAGGGAGAACATGTAACCCATTCGCACTACCCAAATGCATCACTTCAATCAAAACACCATTCGCTTCTTTTCCTACTTTTGGATAAATCAACTGCAAGCGTTTCGGTTCTAACTGATATTTTCCAAGCGTCGACAACAGCTCTGTTAACCGTTCTGGGCGATGTACAATTGCTGCTTTTCCCCTTGTCTTCAGTAAGCGACTAATAACACGGGCAAAATCATCGAATGTTGCTGTACTTTCATGTCTAGCCAGTTGGTGACTCTTCAAATGGTGCGTTTTTTGTTGCTGAACACTGGTAAAATACGGTGGGTTGCAGGTAAGATAGTCGACACTATCTGCCTTAATAAACTCAAGGACATCCAAGGCATCACAATTGATTACCTGATAGCGGTCCTCTACCCCATTTAATGCAATCGTACGCTTAGCCATATCTGCTAAACGGTCTTGTATTTCTACCAACGTAATTGGAGCGATAACTTTATGACGTAACAAAAAAGCAACGGCGCCATTGCCGGCACAAAGGTCGACAAGTTTAGCTCGTTGCTGCCTTGGTGGTTTTGCAAAATAAGCTAGTAGGACGGCATCCATCGAAAAGGCGAATACCTCTGGATGTTGGATGATTCCGATTCCTTCTTGCCTAAGTTGGTCGACGCGTTCCCCATCTTTCAAATACTGAGTGATTTTCTCAACGCTTGGCATGGCCATCACTACCTTCTAGCAAGCGATCAATCATCGCTTCACAGAATAAACAATGCTCCCCTTCACCCATTCGCTTGCCATATTCTTCATTACAAATATGAAAGCCTTGTTGATATAACTGAGTGATCATCTGAGTGGAAGCGCTCGGGCCAGGACTCGTTGTTGGCTGATGGTCCGTCGTCTCTTTTGAATCGATAAGTAATTGTTGTAACTTCTCATTTTTACTTTTTAAATTTTTATTTTCCCGCATCAATGCACTAATTTGATTCTGCATAGTTTGGGTTTCTTGGAGTAAATGGGCCATTGTTTGTTCTAGCTCAAATAGAGTGGTCATTATATCATCGGTTGCCATTCAACCCCTCCTGTCTGTCAATCGACCAGATGGCTAATCGTTCGAAAGCACTTGCTACCGCCACATTGGCATCAACTTCTCTGATAGCAAAGTTAATTTGTGCAATCAAATCGACCCAATAATCGACCGATAACTGATCTTTTAATCTCTCATAGTCTTTGCGTTTTTCTGGTTTACTGATAAAGACATCTTTTTGACCAACAGATAGAAGCAATACATCACGTGCCATAATAATTAAATCATTTAAGTAACTAATGGCACTTGTTCGATCAGTGACCACTCGGGTGACCAAGTAATCCACCCGTACAAACGCCCGTACATCTCCTGTTGTCAACAGAGTAAACAACGTCCATTCAGCACTGATTTTCTCCCAATAATCATCATCAGCTTGCCATTCCTTTGCCACATCGCTATCACTCGTGTGGTAGGCCAACCAAGTCGCTTGCTCGACTGTCATTCCAAACTGCTTGAATTGCTGACTAATTGTTCGGACACTGGGCGGTGTCAAATGAATCCACTGACACCGTGATTGAATCGTTGGTAAAATCTTTTCTTTCGATTCTGTCAACAAAAACAAATGCATATTTTGACCAGGTTCCTCTAAGAATTTCAACAAACTATTGCTAGCTGATGTCGTCATAGCGTCAGCTTCTTCGATGACGAACACCCGGTGTTTTGAGTCACTCACAGCTTGAGATAGCAAATGAACTAACTCTCTAATTTGATCAATCTTGATGGAACGGCCAGTTGGTTCTAGCCAAATAAAATCAGCATGATCGTGCTCTTTCAACTGCTGATACCGATTAGTATCAGACATTGTCTCATCACTCGACTGCATGATCAGCGTTGCAATGCTCAAAACCGTTTGTTCTCGTTGTAGCCGATCGCCACCTTCAATTAAATAGGCATGACTCAATACACCATTAGTGATGGCTTTTTTAAACTGACTAATGGTGGTATTTTCTAGCATAATAGCCTCACTTATCATGATTTCATTTCTCTTTAACTGACACTTGTTAAATCATTCTAGCTTTATCTAAACTAGTGGGTGTGAATGTTGGTTTACTGTAGATTGACGTACAGATAACACCTTAATAAGCTAATCAGAACTTGATAAAGTCATCTACTGGTAAAACAAAGACGGTTGCGCCACCGATAGGTACTTCAACTGGTGGTGTCAAGCTACCAAATGGTGACGTTTCAGCATAAGAAGTTGGCGAGATAAACTCAGTCCGATGTTTCCCAAATTCTTTGATGACTTCAAGAACGTCTTCTACTAACTCATCTTTGACACCAATCAAGAAAGTCGTATTGCCAGCTCTTAGGAAACTCCCAGAAGACCGTAATTGCGTTGCTGCAAATTTGTTTTTACGTAAAGCCTTATTTAGTTCGTGACTATCTTCATCCTGTACAATTGCTACAATTAATTTCATGCTTTTTCCCTCTTTCTCATATAGCTTGATATCATTTCCTTTAGCTCATTGTACAAGTCTTCTTGCACCTGTGCAACGGATCTTGAGGCATCAATCGTGAAAATTCGGTCAGGATTTTCTTTCGCAAGTGTTAAATAGCCCTTCCGAACTTCTTTGTGAAAGGCTAATTTTTCTTTCTCCAGACGATCATCTGGTCTATCACCACCGGCTTTTTTGATGCGCTTCAGTCCAATCTCAGGGTCAAGATCAAAATAAAACGTCCTAGCCGGGGTCAACCCTTCTGTTGCAAAGTAGTTCAATGTTTTCACAGCTTCAACGCCGATATGTCGCGCAACACCTTGATAAACAATTGAACTATCAACATAGCGATCACTGATAATAATGTGACCCTTTCTGAGATGCGGTAAGATGACTTCACAGATATGTTGTCGTCTAGCAGCAGCATATAATAAGGCCTCTGTACGATTATCCATCAACTCATTCGCTGGATCTAGGATTACGTGCCGAATTTTTTCAGCGATTGCTGTTCCCCCTGGTTCCCGACTGATAACAATCGTTAGCACGGGAAATTCTTTTTTCAAGACAGCCAATGCCTTATGTAAGGCTGTTGTTTTACCAGAACCATCTGGCCCTTCAAGTGTGAGAAACAATCCATCCATTATGATAACTCCCGTCGCCCTTCAATTGCCCGATATAGTGTCATTTCGTCAGCGTACTCGATATCTGATCCCACGCTAAGGCCATGAGCTAGGCGTGTCACTTTAATGCCCGCTGGTTTGATCAACCGCGAGAGATACATCGCGGTCGCTTCACCTTCCGCCGTTGCGTTCGTTGCAATAATAACTTCTTTGATGTCATCGTGGTCTTGTAGGCGCTTGATTAATGACCCAATGTTGAGGTCTTCTGGACCAGTTCCTTCCATCGGGGAGAGAACGCCATTTAAGACATGGTACAAGCCGTGATACTCGTGCATCCGTTCAAGCGACATAATGTCTCTTGAATCTTCAACCACTAATACGGTCGACTGATCTCTTGTCGTGTCCCGACAGATTTCACACGGATCTTCCTCCGTAATATTACCACAGATACTACAGCGTTTGAGATCTCTTTGACAGCTAACTAACGCATTTGCAAACTCCAACACCTCGTCTTCAGGCATTCCCAAAGTGTAAAACGCAAGTCTGGCTGCTGTCTTTGACCCGATCCCTGGTAATTTCATATAACTTTCGATCAACTTAGCGATCGGTTGTGGATATTGCATGATCTATCACCTTTTATAGTCCTGGAAGCGACATTCCTTTGGTAAATTTGCCCATTGTATCATCATTGGTCTTTTTAATTTTGTTGATGCAATCTTGTGTAGCCATCACAATGAGGTCTTGTAATAATTCGATTTCCTCTGGGTCAACAGCTTCTGGTTTAACTGTCACTTCTTTAACTTCATATTCACCAGTCATTTTGACCGTTACTAAGCCACTTTGAGATTCTCCTGTAAATTCAGTTTGATTGAGTTCCTCTTGTGCTTTTTGCATTTCTTTTTGCATCTTTTGCATTTTTTGCATCATGCCTTGCATATTACCCATATTTCCCATTCCACGCATTCTATTACCCCTCTACTTTTACTTTGATTTTTATCTTTTTTACTCTTATTTTGTTTGATCTTATCTTTTTTAATCTTATCTTTTTGATCTTATCTTTTTGATCTTATCTTTTTTAATCTTATTTTTTTAATCTTATTTTTTTCTACTTTAATCTTTTTTACAGGACGATAATCTCTTAATAGGATGACTATCGCAGACGTTTATTGACTGAGCTATTTACACCCCAATTATCAGTTAGTCCTTTACAACGACATTCTCGCTTCCAAATAGGTCAACTGCTTTTTTCGCCACATCAACTTCTTCGTTTTCGATACCTGCCACTAGTGGTTCTACTAGGGCGCTACTAGGGTCGTCAGTATTTCCGCTATCATTGTAGTCGTTTGAATCTCCTGTTTGTTCATGAGATTGGTGGTGGATCATTTTGATATAGTCTTGACGAACACTTGGCCACCGTTGTGAACTAACTGCTGTATAGCTTCCCATATAGTTAAAATGATTTTTCAAATAGGACTCAACAGCGTCATGTAACTCGCTCGTTTCAGCTTTGGTACAGACGATATCAAACGGAAACTCTAGGACGAAACCATCTGGCCCCGCAGCAACAACTTTCGAACTTTTTAAAACAGCACGCTCGGGGGCTTTTAACATCTGCAAAATATCTTGCCATGCATCTTGAAGGGTAGCGATATCTTTCTTAGTCGCTTGACCTAGTATTTGATGGATCTTAGTGACATTAGGTTCAAACGCCTTCGATGATTTGGCAGTATGAGTCTTAGGACGTGACTTGGTTTCAACACTTGTCGCCTGTCCCTCGTCAGCCGTTTCTGTTGACGCGTGTGGTTGAGACGGTCCTTTTCTATCAAGTCGTGTTCCATTTTTTGTGGCCATTTGCCGACTACTACCACTATCCTTCGCAAAGCCTTCTTCGGATATCGTTTCCAATTTCTCGTTGAGCAAGGCCACTTCTTTCTTCAACGCCAGTAATTCTTTGTGTTGCTCATTTTGATCCTTTAACCGACTAGCCTTCACTGTCATGACTTCTAGATAGACAGTTGGTTGGCTTGAAAACCTGAGTTGTTGTTGCGTATCATTCAACAGATCGATGAAGTGATAGTAATAAGGACTATCCTCTCCATCCGCTTGAACAAGTTGGTCCCGAGCGTAAGAGATAAAATCCTCAATAATACGACCAGATTCTTTACCTTGGGCGAGTAGCCGATGTAAGATATCTAACGCCTCACTAACTTCTCCCGAACGAACGTGTGCGACAAAGGCTTCAAGGTCAGATTTTTCCAAACTCCCGGTCACACTAAGAGCCAAGTCCGTTGTTACTTTTTCGGGTTGGCATGCGATAGCTTGATCCAAATAGCTCAATGCATCACGCATTCCACCTTGAGCTGCTCTTGCAATGATAGCAAGGGCTTCACTCTCATAAGCTTGACCCGTCTCATCTAAGATATAGGCCATACGGTCTGAAATTTGCCCTGCTGTGATTTGTTTGAAGTCAAACCGTTGTGTCCGTGACAGAATTGTTGCCGGTATTTTATGTGGCTCTGTGGTTGCCAGAATAAAGATGACATTAGCCGGTGGTTCTTCTAGCGTTTTTAACAGGGCATTGAAAGCTCCCGTTGACAACATATGGACTTCATCAATGATGTAGACTTTGACTTTCCCTTGCGTTGGCGCATAACGGGCTTTATCTCTAATATCACGAATTTCTTCAACCCCATTATTACTAGCTGCATCGATTTCGATGACATCATTGAAACTGCCCGCTGTGATTGCCTTGCAGGCTTCACACTCGTTACATGGTTCGCCATCAACAGGAGACAAACAGTTGACTGCCTTTGCTAATATCTTAGCCGCACTTGTCTTCCCGGTCCCACGAGGCCCAGTAAACAAATAAGCATGACTTGTTTTATGTAACAAGACTGCTTGCCGTAGCGTCTTAGTAATAAGTTGTTGACCAACGATATCTTGGAATCGTTGAGGACGCCAAACACGGTACAACGCTTGATATGCCACTGATTTTCCCCCTTAAAAATTGATCACTACTAGTGTAACATAAGTCGCCATATTTCGAATAACTGATATCTGATTTTTAATGGCCCTTAATTACTTTCAATTGTCTTTAATTATTATTTTAACCCATAAAACATCATAAAAAAAAACATAGAACACATAACGAAACCTACTTATAGCTGCTTCCTTCCGGACCTGACTCGTTCATAAGTTCGTTATTGTACTATGGCCTTTCGGCATCTATTATTGTACCATAAACTACTGATCATCGCCAGTCAGTTGGCTCTTTTTTAGAGCTTCTCTCACTGCTTTATCGGCTTTATTGCGCGACCTAAGCCTTTTAAAAAAATCCTTTAGCAAGGCCTGACACTCTTCTTTTAACACACCGCCCGTCACGAAAGGTTGGTGGTTGAACCGTTCATCCGTCAATAGATTCATCAAACTACCAGCCGCCCCGGCTTTCGGATCAAACGCTCCAAAGTAAACATGACGGACCCGTGCTAAGATCATGGCGCCAGAACACATGGGGCATGGTTCTAAGGTAACATAGAGATCACAATCCGTTAGCCGCCACTTGCCAAGTTCTTTATTGGCCATCTCTATTGCTGTCATCTCCGCATGGGTTGTTGCAATTTTAGAAGTCTCTCGGCGGTTGAATCCTCGCCCAACGATGTTGTTGTGATAGACTACGACCGCTCCTATTGGTACCTCTCCAATAGCCAAAGCTTTATGTGCCTCTTTTAAGGCTTCCCCCATAAAATACTCTGGTGAGTATTGCATTTCTTTCGTCGATTGTTTTTCTATTGGTTTATCTGTCATAAGTAGCACCTTTCGGCAAAAATTTCCACAATATGATACTATTAACTTACATTATAGTTTACCATATCAGTCCATCTGATGGGTCAATACTCATCATGGATTCCAACTTATATAGATCCCAATTCATCATAGATCCCAACTCATTGTAAAACATTTTTAACAGGAGTCTTAATTATGCCAAAGTCATCAAAGTCACTTAAACAATGGTTCCCTAAAGCCACACGCTCGTCGCAATCAACAGCGAACGGCAATGAGTATGTTATCGCAACCAAAACAGACTACCTCCATATTCCCGATGAGGCGCTAACTGACCGCGAAAAATGGTTGCTTAATCACTTTTTAGATAAACCATTATTGCCATCGACATTACCACTTGCTTGGAAAACGTTCTTAACACAGCTAACTACAGAAAAAACGGCTTCGCCCCAAGCATTGCCCGATTTAGATCAGTTCGTCCAACTCGTCTGGTTGGTGATTCCTTATCAACGCGAATTGGCAGAAACACTTGAACAGGCAATCCCCGATACGCTGGGGATTCAGTGGCTCACACCAGAACTTGCTGTTTTAGTGAGAGAGTTCGCTGAACCCTCCGCTACAAAAATGATTCTCTCTGAGATCAAGGACCCGTTAACGGATGACTTTGGTGTCAATATCGATGCTTTTATCGGTTCAAACTGGGAACCCAGCACTTTTAATGATCAAATCGTCCTTGAGGAACGTCAGATTGTCTCACAACTCCAACAGTTACATAAACCCTTCTTGGTCGATTTCAGTGAGATTGCCTTGTGGTATTTCGCGGATCAACCCAATCGCACCATCAAAGAAGGCTTACAACAGCAAATAACCGCTGTCCCTGATTATAGCGATCTGGTCAAGTCTCTGTGGCATGCTGCCGGAAATATCAGTAAAGCGAGCCAACGTCTATTTGTCCACCGCAACACCTTAAACTACCGAATTGATCGTTTTTACGAACAAACCGGTTTACAACTCAGACAATTAGACGATTTAGCACTATGTCACCTTCTCTTTCCAAGCCTCTGACCATTCCGTTTTTAGCCATAACCGCTATTTATCAACGGACACTTTTTATCGTTAATCGATACATTTTTATTGTTTTTTAATACTTTCTTAGGGTCTTTAGGAACCTTTTTGTGTTTAAATAGCTTATACTAATGACATAGTCCTAGTACAACACTGCATTATCGCGTTACTAGTGCTACTAACGCACAACTAACAAAAGGGGCGGTGTCACATGAAAAAAGATCATCTATCCAATAGCTTACGAATTGTTCTCATACTACTGGGAATCGCGACACTAATCATCTATGCCTTATTGATCCCACAATTTGGCAGAGAAATTGTTGCGACTAATCCTGAATTTTCATACTACTATCTACCGTGGCTCTTAGTTATTTGGTCCACTGTCATCCCATTGGTCATTAGTTTGGTTATCGCTCTTAAAGTCGTCAATACATTTCAGCGCAACGGCTTAGAGCTATCCAAAACGGCTGGTTGGATAAAGCAAATTGCCCTATTGATTGGAGGAGACGCGACTTATTTTTTTGTGATGAACCTTCTTTTTCTTGTTATAGGGATGAATCACCCGGGTGTAATCGTGTTAGCGACTTTCATTCTGCTGATTGGACTCACCGTAACCCTCGTTTTCCTGTTCTTATCACGATTACTTCAAGCAAGAGTAGCTCATCTATAAACAACAGAGTAGCTATAGAGACAAGCGACAACATAGAGATTGCATGGCGAGAGGAAAAAAACATAGACCCTAATAAAAAAGGAGCTGGCACACGTGCCAACTCCTTTTTATCATTCACAAATTACTGTTACTGTTTCACTATTTCAGATATTTATCCGATAATTTTGATAACAAACTCAACCAATCTTCATCGCGTTTTAAGACGTCTTTGGTCTTATCTTTGACTTCACTAAAGGCTTCGAGGAAGTTTTCTTTCCAGTCACCGGTTTTTTCAACGATTGCAACTAAACGGTTAACATCCGCATCAGATAACTCATCTACGGCATTCAATGCCTTCTCGTTCCCATTAAGCTTATCCTTCACAAAACATTTTACCTTTTGACGATTAATAAACGCTGATACACTTTCACGTTTTTCTTCATCAGAGGCGATTATTGCAGCGGCAGCACCGATGATCAGTGTTGCTCCAAGCCCGATGATTAATGCTTTTTTCTTGTCTACCATGACTAACTCCTCCTTTTACCCTAGTTTATCATATTTTTAATCGGATACCCTACCAGAAAGCTATACTGTGGCAACGGTCTCTTGTTTAGATTGACTAGGATTGCTTGGTTTTGCTTCGACATAGATTTTACCCTTACGAGCTCCCACTGTAACGTCTTGGCCAAATTTAACATCACCATTCAATAATTGTTCACTCAATGGATCCTCAATTTGACGTTGGAGTGCACGACGTAATGGTCTTGCTCCGTATTCAGGATCATATCCTTCATCAGCAATGACGGTCACTGCTGCAGGGGTAATCTTAATCGTAATCCCTAGATCATGCATCCGTGTAACGATATCCTTCGCCATCATTCTTACAATGGCTTGAGTCTCGTCCTTCGTTAATGCATGGAACACAATCGTTTCATCAATCCGGTTCAAGAATTCAGGTTTGAAGGATTTCTTCAATTCTTCACGAATCCGTCCTTCCATCGCTTTGAAATCATCTTTAGCTTGAGTTGCCCCGAAACCAACTGTCTTCTCATCTCTTAGTGCTGTGGCACCAAGGTTTGATGTCATAATGATGACTGTATTTCTAAAATCAACTTTACGTCCCTTAGAATCCGTCAAATGACCATCATCTAAAAGTTGTAACAAGATATTGAATACCTCTGGATGGGCCTTTTCCACTTCATCAAACAAGATGACAGAATAAGGTTTTTGACGAATTTTTTCCGTCAATTGTCCACCTTCATCATAGCCAACATAGCCTGGAGGAGATCCGACTAAACGACTCGTTGAGTGACGTTCCATAAATTCACTCATATCGACTCTGATCAACGCATCTTCTTCCCCAAACAAGACTTCTGCTAAGCTTTTCGCTAACTCAGTCTTACCAACACCAGTTGGTCCTAGGAATAAGAATGATCCGATTGGACGTTTTGGATCTTTCAATCCACTCCGTGCACGACGGATGGCTCTTGAAACTGCGCCAACAGCATCCTTTTGGCCAACTACACGCTGATGTAATTCTTTTTCCAAATGCACGAGGCGTTCACTTTCTTTCAGTTCCATTTGTTTCAACGGAATACCTGTCCATTGTGCAACTACCTCAGCAACATCATTATCAGAAACAACAACTTTCGTTGAATCCTCTGATTTAGGTTCGCCCAGTTTAGCTAAGCGATCTTTTAATTGGATTTCTTTTTGTCTGAGTTGTGCTGCTTCTTCGAATTGTTGGTTCAAAACAGCGGCCTCTTTTTGTGCGACTAATTTCTTGTACTCTTCTTCAGTCGCAACATATGGATCTACTGAACTTTCACGATCCAAACGAACTTTCGCACTCGCTTCATCAATCAAATCGATGGCTTTATCCGGCAATCTGCGTGATGTGATATAACGGGTCGATAATTTAACGGCTGCTTCAATAGCTTCGTCACTAATCGAGACATGATGATGGTCCTCATAACGCTCTTTCAAGCCGTTCAATATCGCAATACTTTCTTGCGGTGAGGGCTCATCGATCATGACTGTCGCAAAACGTCTTTCGAATGCTGCATCTTTTTCAAAGTATTTTTGATACTCATCTAAGGTCGTAGCTCCGATCAATTGAATCTCACCACGGGCTAGTGCAGGTTTCAAAATGTTAGAGGCATCGATTGCGCCTTCAGCACCACCTGCTCCAATCAAGGTATGAATCTCATCAATAAACAAGATAACATTCTTATCTTCACGAATCTCATTGATAATTTTCTTCAACCGTTCTTCAAATTCGCCACGGAATTTCGTACCCGCAACTAATCCACCGGTATCAAGCATCATCAACCGTTTTTCATTTAAAACATCTGGCAATTGACCGCTGACGATTTTTTGTGCTAAACCTTCAACTACCGCCGTTTTCCCAACACCTGGTTCGCCAAGTAAAATGGGGTTGTTCTTCGTTCTACGACTCAGGATTTGGATAATACGACGCACTTCGCGATCACGACCAACGACGGGATCCATTTCCTCATTGCGTGCCATCTCAGTCACATCGCGAGCTAACTCATCTAAAGTTGGCGTTGTCGATTGACCTGGTTTCTTGCGTCTAACATTATTAGCTTGTTTAGCTGCTTTCTCGGGATTATTGACACCTAATTTTTCAAAAATACGTGCTTGAATCACCCGAGGATCTGCTCCAATATTGGTTAAGATCTTAACCGCTAATGCTTGTTCACGTGTCAATGACAGAAGCAGATGTTCTGTCCCAATTAATTTTTGACCCGTCCGCTCAACATCGTTGGAGGCAAACATCACGACCCGTTTTGCTCGTGGTGAATAAGGCATATGCAAGGGATCACTCACACGAGCTCCCAAACCGTAGCCTGTTAATAATTCAATTTCTTCTCTGATTTTTTCAGGTGTTACTTGGTATTCACGTAATACTTTCCCCGCGATACCATCTGGTTCAGCAGCTAGACCAAGTAATAAATGCTCTGTCCCTACTGCTTGATGTTTAAAATGAATGGCTGCTTCTGCTGCGATCAAGACCGCGTGCTTGGCATTAGATGTAAATAATTCACTCATAATATAACCCTTCTTTCTTGGTCACTTGACCAGCCCTGGTTAATAAGGTTGTTTTCGTTTATATTACTGCCTACTAAACACTATTCCCAATAATATTTCAAGTGCTCAGTTAACTGAGCTAGCATATCACTACGCCAATTATTGCCGTTAGTATCTTGATCAATGGCAGGACTATTCAGCACGAGAGACAACAGTTGAATTTCTCTCCTTGTCATAAATCCCTGTTGAAAGAGATCAATCAAATACTTCTTCGTATCATTTATAGACATTTCAGATTCTATTTGTTGGGCCAATAAATCGATCTTTTTCGCATTATCACGAAGTTGGATCTTCGTGATCCGAATATAGCCGCTGCCACCACGTTTGCTGGCAACAACATACCCTTTAGGAACTGTAAACCTCGTATTGATGACATAGTTGATTTGCGATGGGACACAGTCAAATTGTGAAGCTATTTCACTGCGCTTCAATTCGATTTCATCTGATTGAACCAGAAACGCTTTAATATAGCGTTCTATATCATCGGATAAATTTGACATTTTCACCATCTCCTTATTTGACCATTATTGACTATTATAACTTATCCACGCATAAATGCAAGTTTTATACTCACCATGCATGATACCGTGGTTAACTTTAACAATAGCATTAGCTAAGAGATAGTTACTCCCAAATACAAAAAACTGTCAGAACCTAAGTCCTAACAGTCAATTTGCTTTTTAAGATCGGGAAGACAGGATTCGAACCTACGACCCCTTGGTCCCAAACCAAGTGCTCTA
>OMJG01000828.1_pt1 | contig 20772 bp, 18 predicted proteins | sample 1646431 | NCBI WGS metagenome assembly OMJG01 (sample SAMN03771674, study PRJEB25209) | food metagenome | isolation source: Cotija cheese | place: Mexico:Jalisco,Michoacan | collected 2011-12-12
CTCGATTCGTTTTTCCTCAGATTATACCTGAATTTTTAGTTTTCAGACAGTCCCTAATAATATGACGACACTTTTTAAAAAGTGACTCTGCAATAGCAAAACCAAGGTCCAAAGCCAATGCAACGGTTAAAGTCTTGATCAAGTTGTGTCCAGCAGCATTATAATATCCCAAAGTAAAATCTTTAAGGCTGGCATAAATAACTACCCCAGGCACAAGTGAAACTAGGCATGGGATGTAAATTAAATTCACTGGAACCTTAATAAAAACAGCATTGATGTTGCCCAATAAGCCGATAATTAAAGCAGCCAAAAGATTTGGCAAGATAATACTAGTAGTTAGCGGTTCGGTCAATAAGTAAACGGTCCAGCCAAATGCTCCTGTAATGCCCGCAGGTATCAGAACACGACGAGGCACGTTAGTAATTACACCGAAACCCAATGTTGACAAGAAGCTAAAAATAAATCCTAAAACAAGTTCCATTTACAAAACTCCAATCAACAAATTTGCTAAAAAGGTCCCTACGATCGCCCCAATACCGATCGACCCGGCTATCATCAAAGCATCCATCCCCCGAACAAGACCAGAAATAATATCTCGCTCAATGATCTCCCGCAAAGAATTAGTTAGTGGAACACCAGGGACTAGGGGCATTAAAGCACTAATAACAATATTACTTGAACTGTCAGCGATTCCTGCTTGTTTAAGACTTGTAGCTATCAAACTGATCACCAAACCACCGGTAATAGCCCCCAAAAAAGGAGTAGCAGAATGTCGACCAGCCAATTGAGACGCTAAATAACCTAAAATGCCTATAAAAAAAGCAAATAGCAGATCTTTCCAAGATGCCTTGAATAAAAGCATCGGAGCGACAGAAACTAAACCAGCACTAAGGATCTTTTGCGGCCAGGAAAAATCAATTACTTGATGATCAATTGCTTCTACTCTGCTTTGAAGTTGGTCGAACTCGATCTTATGACTAGAAAATTCTCGTGATAAGGTATTGATCTCATCAACTTTTTGTAAATTAAAAGAACTAACTCGTGGTTTTTCCAAATGTGTAAGAGAACCAGCAGCGTTTTTGACATTCACAAAAATTGCAGTCATCGTGGCGTGACATTTAAGTTGGATTCCCGCAGCCCTGCCAATATATTCAACTGTGCTTTCAACTCGTGTGGTTTCTGCCCCATTCTCAAGTAAAATTTTTGCGATCTTACCACAAACTTCGATAATATCGTTGGTATTTTTTTGAGCCACAGTTCCACCTCCTAAATTAATGTATTAATAATGAGGTATAATACTTTCCTTTCAATAAACCCGAAATCTCTGTGTACCAGGACCAGCACTCACAAATAAATGCTCTTTTTATTGAAAAAAATTGACAAAATATTTTTTTCGATCAGATAAATAACGTTCTTGTTCGATTGAATTTGACAGATCATTACGATACTTCCACTGATTTTTGAGAACTGTCTTGCTCTTCAAACTTTCATTTCTATATTGTTCTAAGCATTAAAATTTGTCAACTTATTGGCTAAGCATGCTCAAATATCTTTAATTGACCATTTATTCCATTAGATATTTTTCGTGTCAAAATCTATTTCCAACAATTTTTCCGTTTCTTATTCTTAGCACAGTCAAAGGGATACAAAAATAATTGCCTAGATCAATAAAAGCTCACTCTACCCATATAAATAAATAAAAGCCCGACCTATTTGTTTTGGGCGGGCTCTTGTATTGTTGCTTATTTATTTCGTGTCACAAATTCACTCTTAATGCTATAAAAAGATAGAGTAATTCACAATCATCTCTCTAAAAACAGTCCTCTTAAATCCACGAGCTGTGGAGTACATCAGACTATAAAAGACTGGCACAACTTTTATTATATTCGACAACTTATTTTTCCAAGTGTTTCTAGTTTTGACCCAGTTTCATAAATATTATTAATTACCTGAAGTTGTTCCATTTCCATTGACATCTTTAATAATCGTTGTTCCATTTGCTGTAGAAGGATCATAACTGCTTTCCCCATTACCATCAGTTGTCCTGTCGTTTGTGCTTCCATTTGAATTCTTTTCTCGATCAGCATTTGCTGAATTTCCACCATTACTTCTTGGACTATAATTCTGCGATGGTTGGCTGTATGACTGACTGCCCCAGTTATAGTTGCTGCCCTGGTATGAGCTGTGGCCACCATTCCCGTTGCTCTGACTCTGACTAGAAGCTGCTGTGCTGGAACTGTCGCCATCACTTTGGCTCTCCTGGGACGAACTAGCTGCTTGGTCTGGTGCTTCGTTGTACTGATCATCTGTGCTTTCAGTCTCAGTCTGTAATATCCTAACTCTCTCATTGTACTTCTTGACCAAATCATTGATCTGCTTGGTATAATCTTTGACGTTAGCCTGACTATAGACTATTTCCTTATTATCTCGTACAAACTTAAGCTGCTCTTTTAACGCTGCACTCTTGTCTTGTAATCCATCAATATCAGTAGCTGACTGGATATCAGTGATCGTGTTCGCCTTGATAACTTCATTGGTTTTATTTAGAAAATAAACTTTACCGGAATGAATAGCGTCCTGATAAGCATTGGTCAACTTAAGATATGGAGAACTCTTTTTTTGGTATTTCTGATACTCTTGTTACAGCTGTTTTAAATCAGCCAATTTTTTCTGCTCATCTTTTTCTGCAGCCATCTCTTTTTTTAGCTGATTTACTTTTTTGATCTCATCTTGATGATTATTGGGTGTTTTTGCTTTAACGTGCTGTTTCGTAACTTCATGTTCATGATATGCCCCGGCAACCCCGATACCGCCTGCACATAAAATGATGATCATCACCACGATAGCGATTACTTTATTATTCGTTTTTCGTTTTTCAAACGAACTTTTACTAGCCATTTATTATTTCCTCATAAAAGCTATTTATATAATAATTATAGCTATAATAGTATTATAAAGCACTAAATTTCTTGTTTACGCTAAGTCTTATCAACTGGCTGACCGAAAATTTCACGCGGCTCATGTAAAGAGAAATAAGCAACACTAACAACATTGCTAACTAGTTGGCGCATAAAAAGGTACAGGCAAAGTCATACGCTTTTTTAGCGCTGCTTGCCTGCACCTTTTAAAACCAACATTTGTAAATACTGGCCTTTCATTAAAATAACTGACTATCCTATTCAACTGCTTTTAATTCAAAAACAGCACTGTCAAAATCACCATCGTTTTGCGTCAGTGGGTAGATCCCGATTTGCATCAACTCACTGCCGTAAGCCGTATATTCACCATTGACGCTATACTTTTGGCTGGGGTTTAAACCGACAAAATTCAGCATGTGCAATGGCGATGAAGCCTCTGAAAAGATATTAAAGTACATCGCAACAGCTTCTTTTTTATCATCTGAGACAAACATCCAAGCTGTCCTCGTTGTTTCAAACGGATTTTGCAAACGATAGAGCTTGCCGAACTGGATCAAACGACGGTGAGCCTTATACCACTTGACTTGTAACTTAACTTCTTGTCTTTCGTTTTCCAACAAGTTCAGTGGATTTAATTCATATCCCAAATTACCACTCGAAGCAACCAGCCCTCTAGTTCTCAACGGGGTCATCCGCCCTGTCTGTTCATTGGGAACTGCTGAAACATGGGCTCCCATCGAAACGACCGGATAAACTAAACTTGTCCCATATTGGATCTTCAATCGTGCTATTGCATCCGTGTTATCAGAAGTCCATGTTTGCGGCATGTAATACAACATTCCGGCATCATAGCGACCGCCGCCTCCCGAACAGCTTTCAAACAAAATATCAGGATAATTGTCCGTCAAACGTTCTAAAAGATCATACAATCCTAAGATATAGCGGTGAGAGACCTCTCCTTGCTCCGAAGCTGAAAGCTTAGCGTCATAAACTTCTGTCATGTTACGGTTCATATCCCATTTGATATAGTCGAGATCGGCATGTTCAATGATATAAGACATCCGCTCGAGTAAATAATCACGGACCTCTGCCCTGCCTAAGTTAAGCACGAACTGACTGCGGTCGATCGAACGTCGCTGCCCTGGGACCTCTAAGACCCAATCAGGATGACTTTGATATAGTTTAGATTTGACAGAGATCATTTCCGGCTCGAACCACAGACCAAATTTCATGTCCAAATTATGACAATAGTCACTCAGCGGCTTGAGACCGTTCGGCAATTTTTTTCGGTCAACGACCCAATCCCCCAGCGAACTGTTAGGAGCATCTCGTTCACCAAACCAGCCGTCATCTAGCACGAACATTTCGATCCCAAGATCATGAGAAGACGCGATAATATCTTGCAGCTTTTTTTCATCAAAGTTAAAGTAGGTGGCTTCCCAGTTGTTCAGCAAGATCGGACGTGTTTGGTGTGAATACTTGCTTTTCATCAAATGATTCAAGAATAACTCATGAAAGCTTTGCGACATCGAATTTAAGCCCTGCTCGCTATGCACTAAAACAGCTTCTGGTGATTGAAATGATTTTTGCGGTTCCAGCCACCATTCAAAGTTTTGATCGTTGATCCCCATTTGAATCCTGACCTGGTTATAACCATCCATTTGAATGATTGATTTATGACTACCGCTATAGACCAGACAAAAGCCAAAAACTTCACCGGAAAATTCCGTGGCATGAGGGTCGATCAGTGCGCAAAATGGATTTTGTGTATGACCTGAAGCCCCCCGCTTGGAGTCTAGGATCTTGATACCCGTGTTCAGCGGTTCGATCGTCACATTTCTTTCTTGGGCATAACGACCATTTAGTTGCAGCAAGTTTAACTCATTGTCAGGCGAGTCCAAACTAAATGAAACCAGGCGTTGAACTTGGACCGGTTGCTGACCCAGATTTTTAACACGAGCACTGCGCGTGATAACCGGCAGATCACGGAAAATCGTGTAGGACAAATAGAGTTCCAACTGAGCATCACTTTCGACTAATTTGACAGTTAGTGTCTGTGCTTCATCTTCTTGGGCAAACGTTGCCGGCAGCCCGGCTAGTTGAGGCTTCCCATCCGAGATCGTATAAGAATCATAGGTAAAATTGACAGTTCGGGAACCATTTGGAAACTGGACAACGATCCCCGGTTCACGGTAATCAGCACCTCCAGCCCCTGGAAATTCTTGCGGTAATGTACTCAAAGAAAAATCTCTTGTTTCTATATCTTCAGGGCTTGGTGCAAAATGCCGCATCAACCGAGGATAGCGACGCAAATTGGAATAATGGTCAACTGCCTTGCCATAATAATGGTGCGCTAAGATATTTTCATCCTCAACGCCCAAGACATAACTAACCTGAGAATTATGCAAATGAAAAGTCAGCGGGTTCGAGCTGACCTCGATCAGTTCCGATTTTGCGGATGGTTTTGTCATAAAAATACCTCCTCGTATTATTAAAACAGAGCGGAGACAAGCTGGGAGAACTCGAGCACTAATGGGCTTGAACATCATGACAAGTGGTTTGTGCTTGTCGTGATGTTTAAGCTAATTAGGCGGAAAGTTCTAGCTTGCCGGAGCTCGACTACTAAAACAGAGCGGAGCAGCTCGCTTAGAAGATGAGCACTAGCGGACTTTAGCGCCATATTGCGCTTTTCGCAATGTGGTGATGAAGTTAGCTAGGCACAATCTTCTGAGCTGCAAAGCTCGACTAAAAAAACAGAGCGGAGAAATTCGGGAGACAACGAGCATTATCGGGCTCGGAACTTATAGTGCGTTCTGTGCACTGTAAGTTCCGAGTTGGATAAGCGGAGTTGTCTGAATTTCGGAGCCCGACTACTAAAACAGGGTGAAGTGAGCCGGGAGAAAGTGAGCACTAATGGACTTAGGCATTATGGCAAGTGCTTTTCTTGTCGTGATGTCTAAGTTAATTAGGCGGAGCTTTCTGGGTCACGTAGCCCGACTAAAAAAACAGGGCGGAGTGAATCGCTTAAAAGTTGAGCATTATCGGACTTCAACAATAAGTCGTGTTTTTTACGACTTGTTGTTGAAGTTGGATAGGCGCAGACTTTTGATTCACGTAGCCCGACTACTAAAACAAAGCCGAGAGAACTCAACTAATATGAATTAACTACCAGTGAAACGACTCTTTTGCCAATTATTTTCAAGGTAACGTTTTAAAATATGGTATAAAGAAAACTGTAAGCGGTCAATAATTAAGCTCATCTACGGCAAGTCAGCATCCGAGTAACACAAATTTGTCATAAACTTGAAATTTTAGAAAATAAGAAAACGCTTTTTCTGAAAACTTATGAAACCATTAGCTAGTTTGCGTGTATATTCACATATTTTGCTTGTTTTTCCACACTAAAAACGATAAAATAATGAAGGTGGATGAATGTCAGTGAGTTCATCAAAAAATATTTTTTCTGGACTAGTGAAATTGTCTGAGGCAGTTTCACATGAAAGAGAGGAGCTTATTAAATGTCTGTTTATATTGAAAAGGTTAAAGCACGCGAAATCTTTGATTCCCGTGGCAACCCGACTGTTGAAGCCGATGTGATCTTGTCAGACGGCACAATGGGTCGCGCTGCTGTTCCATCTGGTGCTTCTACTGGTGAAAGAGAAGCTGTTGAATTACGTGATGGTGGTGACCGTCTTCAAGGTAAAGGTGTTTTGAAGGCTGTTAACAACGTAAATACTGAAATCAATGATGCTTTGCATGGTGTTGACCCATTCAACCAAGCAGCAGTTGACCAAATCATGATCGACCTTGATGGTACTGATAACAAGGGTCGCTTAGGTGCCAACGCTATTTTGGGTGTTTCAATGGCTAACTGTCGTGCAGCAGCTAACTATGAAGGTATTCCTTTGTATCGTTACCTTGGCGGTACACATGCAGAATTACCTCAATCATTCCATAACGTTATCAATGGTGGTAAGCATGCCGATTCAGGTATCGACACACAGGAATTCATGATTTCTCCAGTTAAGAAAGAATCATTCCGTGACGGTATCGAAAAAATCGCTAACGTCTACCACACATTGAAGAGCGTTTTAGCTGAAAAAGGCTACGAAACAGGCTTGGGTGACGAAGGTGGATTTGCTCCACGTTTGGACTCAACTGAAGAAGCAATTGAAATGCTCGTTGCAGCTATCAAACAAGCTGGCTACGAACCAGGCGAAGAAATTGCTATTGCTTTAGATCCTGCTTCATCAGAATTCTACGACCATGACACTGGTAACTACAAATTCGAAGGAACAGAAAAGACTCCTGACGAAATGATCAAGTACTACGAAGGCTTAGTTGAAAAGTACCCGATCATTTCGATCGAAGATCCATTTGGCGAAGACGACTGGGAGAACTACGCTAAGTTCACTGCAGCTGTTGGCGACAAAGTTCAAATCGTTGACGATGACTTAGTTGTTACTAACCCTGCTATCGTTCGTGAAGCTATCAAGAAAGGCTGCGGTAACGCTGTCTTGATCAAGCTTAACCAAATCGGTACAGTTTCAGAAACACTAGAAACAATTCGCATGGCTAAAAAGAACGGCTGGACAGTTATGATGTCACACCGTTCAGGTGAAACTGGCGATACATTCATCGCTGACTTCGCTGTTGCCACAGAATCTGGTGAAATCAAGACTGGTGCTATGGCACGTTCAGAACGTGTTGAAAAGTACAACCAACTTCTCCGTATCGAAGAAGAACTCAAGGGTACAGCACCTGTTGCACGTTTCCCACACAGTGTTGACTTTGACTAAAATTTAACACATCAAAGTGTTTGGCTCAGTTCTCTTAATTGAGAGCTGAGCTTTTTTTGTAACATAGTACATGCTGCAAGATTCATCAACGCAATGTTTCAGGTCGGTTTCACGACTAAATCTGACAAAAAGCTCTATTACCAGGTGAAAAAAACAAAATAGCTGACCAAAAACTGAAATTTTCATAAATTTAGCATGAAAACTTGAACACAATGAAAAAAATAGCTATGATAGTTTTTGTTACTAAACAAATAGCGTACATATTTAACGCGAGAAAGGATCAATTTCTTTTGGATATTATAAAATCAATAATCTTAGGCATCGTTGAAGGGATCACTGAATTTCTTCCGATCAGTTCAACTGGACACCTTGTTTTGGTCGATGAATTCATCAAAATGCAACAGCCTAAACAATTCACCGACATGTTTAACGTTGTGATCCAGTTAGGGGCCATCATGGCTGTGGTCGTCTTGTACTTCCATAAATTAAATCCCCTCTCTCCTAAAAAAACGGGGCGGGAAAAGAAAAGTACCTGGAACCTGTGGTTAAAAGTCATCGTCGCTGTGCTTCCATCTGCGATCATCGGCTTACCTCTTAACGACTGGATGGACGAGCACTTGATGAACTGGGCCGTTGTCTCAGCAACACTGATCATATACGGGATTTTGTTCATTATCGTCGAAAATCGCAACGAAAAGAAAAAGTCTGACCTGCATGCAAGATATTCTGATCTTGACAGCTTGCCTTACAGCATTGCATTGTTTATCGGAATGTTTCAAGTTTTATCTTTGATCCCCGGAACTTCACGCTCCGGTGCGACGATCTTAGGGGCTATCTTAATTGGAGCTTCACGTTATGTCGGGACTGAATTTTCATTTTTCTTAGCGATCCCAACGATGTTTGGGGCCTCGCTGCTAAAAATCGTTAAGTTCTTTGCCAAAGGCGGCTCTCTTGGCGGCGAACAAGGTGTGATCTTGTTAGTTGGCATGGTTGTATCATTTGTCGTTGCCTACATGTCGATCCGCTTCTTGATGAACTACATCAAAAACAACGATTTCAAAGCTTTTGGTTGGTACCGGATCATTCTAGGTGCACTTGTGATCGGAGTTAATTTATTCTTGTTATAAAACACAAAGGGACTTCTTACATTTGCCATGTAGGAAGCCCCTTTTTTAATATCATCGTTTTCTCTGTTCCAATTTCAATAAAGCTTTCTTTCGTTCTATTCCGCCTGCATAGCCAGTCAGTGAACCATCACTGCCGACCACGCGATGACAGGGAATAAAGATGCTCAGCGGATTATGCGCCACTGCTCCGGCGACTGAACGGGCATACTTGCTAGAAACAGCCGGCGTTTTCACCTGGGCAGCTAAATCTTGATAGCTGATCACTTTCCCATATAAGACCTGTTGCAAAGCAGTTAGAACTGACCGCCTAAACTCAGTTACTTGCGGATCCAAGTGAACGAAACCAGCTCCTGGATTTTGCCCGGCAAAATACTGATCAAGCCAAAGCGCTGCCTGTTTCAAAACATGATCTTGCTGGTCGCGCATCTGCGTCTGGCAAAGACCCGCAGCGTAATATTTTTGGTCTTCAAACCAACAGCCAATTAGGCTTTGTCCGTTGCTGGCCAGCAGTAATTTTCCTAACGGTGAATAATAAATTTGTGTGTTGATCGTTGAATTCATCTGACCCCTTCTCACTATTTCAGATACAACTTACCCAGCTTTTCTAAATCTTGATCCGATAGTTTCATCTTATCTTGCAGATAATTTTGGACAGAACCTGAGATCGCATTGGCAGTATGGTACAAAGTTTCAAAGTTCTCGCTGGCAACAGCCAAGTTAGAATTCAACTCATTAGCCAAACTGTCCTGATCATCATCAGTTAAAATACCGTTGATCATCTCAGTCGATGCATTAGAATAATAAAGATTAGTCATCAAATAATCATTCATGATCGCTTCATCTTTGACCTGGAGAGCATTTAAAATCAAAAAGCCGCCGACTCCAGTCCGATCCTTGCCCGCTGCACAATGAAAAACCAAACTTTCATCAGGCTGATCATTTTGCAATAACAGTTGGAAAAGATTGCGATAAACATGTTGCGCATGGGGATCCGCTAACATTTGCGCGTAGGACTCGTCAACAAACGACAAGTTGCCAGTCTTCAACTTCATTGACCCAACGACACCCAAATTTTTAAATAAAGATGAGGCAAATGGATAAACTGATAAATTATAATAATGTGCTCCTTCAGGCATTTTGTCTGGGAAATAAGCAGATTCTGATTCCGAACGCAAATCGACCACGTATTTGAGACCATAATCTTTCAAATAATCCACATCTTCAGGTGCTAGTTCACCGAGGTTCCCACTACGCAAAAGTTTGCGCCATTGAGTCACCTGGCCGTTCTTGGTAGGATATCCGCCCATTTCGCGAAAATTAACACCAAACCTGAGTTTTAACATCCGATCTTTTTCCAAAATCAAGTCACCCCTTCAAGTTCTCTTATAACAAACCCTCTAGCTTTAAAAAAGGACGGGAGTTTAGTTTTCCCGTCCTTACTTTCACCTACTATTTAACCACATGACTAGTCTGCAGTCGAATTGTTTGTTTCTGATTTCTCATCATCATCTGACGTTGATTCTTCTTCCGGCAATTTTTCAACCGTCATCCATTCGATGTAGTTCCGGTTAAATTCTGTTACTTTGATATTCAACTGTCCGATCTCGATCTCACTGCCCAGCTTGATCTTATAATTTTCCAGCAAGTAACCAGCAACTGTCACAGACTCAGATTCCTGGAAATACTTGTCCTTAAAATGAAAATAGCGTTCAAAATCATAGAGAGTAGTTTTGCCAGAAACACTATAGGTCCCATCACCGTTGTCAATAATATCATCTGGTGAAACATCATCGGCCTCATCTTTGACTGTCCCAAACAACTCTTCATAAATATCGCGGTCAGTTACGATCCCGCTGGTACCGCCGTACTCGTCCAAAATGACGACCATGGGGACGTGCTTTTGAATCATTTGCTTCAATAAGTTTTGAATCGGCGTAACTTCCGGAGCAGTACTAATAGTCCGCATTAGTTTTGCAACACGCACAGTTCCATCGACTTGAGCTTGACGAACGATGTCATAGATGTAAACATAGCCCAAGATCTTATCCTTATCATTATTAGCAACGACCGGATAACGACTAAACTTTTGTTCCAAATAAAGCTCAGTAACATCATCGACTGTTTGAGTCACATCGATGACTTCCAAGCTAGTCCGATCGACCATGATGTCTTTAGCGACCTTATCATTAAATTCAAAAGCACGCTCCATATATAAATAATCATTACGATCGATCGACCCGCCAGTCACGGCGTTTTTAGAGATGTTCAAGATCTCGTTTTGCGATAAAACATCTTCATCTTCACCTGCAGGTTTTAATCCGATCAAGCGGACGATCCCGGTGGCAGAAACATTCAGCAACCACACGAACGGGTAAAAGATAATATGAAAATAATGCAAAGGTGTGACGATAAACATCATCATTTTCATGGGCATATCAATACTGATATTTTTCGGCACGATCTCAGTCAAGACCACTTCCAAATAAGTCAACAATACAACACCTAAAATTGCACTGATCGACACAGCGGTCGTGTGACTAAAAGGTAAAACACCAAACAGGTCCAAAAAGATCTTAGTCAACGAATCGGCACCGATCCAACCTAAGATGATCCCTGTCAATGAAACTCCGACCTGTGTAGTTGATAGATATTCATTCATGTTATTTATCATCTGTAAGGATAATTTTAACCTGCGCTGGTTGCCCTTCCCGCTTTCAAGAGCACTTTCTACCGCACTCTTACGTAAGGTAACAATGGCAAATTCAGACGCAACGAAAAACGCCGCAAAAAAGAATACGATCAATATGATGAACAAATTTGTGATCGTTTGACCACTTGACATTAAGTCATTCCTCATTTCTAAATTATACTTATATTTATTCTAAATATATCATAGCACCTTTTGCCAAAATTATGTACAAACTTCACTGCAACAGCTGTGCAAAATTAAGTATTGTACCAATGATCATTATTGACTTCTCTTTATAGAAAAACAGGGCGGCTACGATACATCTTAAAATTTTAGCTCATTGCTTTTCCAGCCCACTGTTCAACTGTCTTTCCCAGTCTTTCTTTCAAACGTTTGATAAACTCAACCATAAGTTTCAATTCAACTAGTGATGTCACTTTACCAAAAGTTTGCGCCTGGAAGTTAGCTTTCCTCTCTAGTCGTTGATTTGTCATACTTAGGGCCAGATGACTTCCTTTTTAATTAAAATACAAAAAGCCGCTGCTCTTAGCAACGACTTTCTTTAAGAGACATCCCCCAGCTTTTACTTAGCCGGAAGTACGCCACCTTTATATTGTTTCTTGATCCAGTTCTGTGTTGAATCTGATTGCAAAGCCTTCATTAACTTCTTGATCGCAGGTTTCTTCGTATCGCCTTTGCGGACTGCGACCACATTGACGTAAGGAGAGGACTTCTTTTCCAGTGCGATACTATCTTTTGGCGGATTCAAACCAGCTTGCACGGCATAGTTCGCATTGATCACAGTTGCGGCAGCTTCATTTGATTCATACAATTTAGGCATCAATTTTGCCTCATAAGTATGCTTGAACTTCAAGTTTTTCTTATTAGTTGCAATGTCATCAAATGTCGCTGTTTCAAGGTTGACACCTTTTTTGATTGTGATCAAACCAGCATCTTTAAATATTTGTAAAACACGGCCATAATCAGCTACGTTGCTGGAGACCAGAACTGTTGAATTTTGAGGCAGATCTTTTAAGTTCTTGTATTTCTTAGAATAAACACCGATCGGTTCCAAATGAACACCGCCAGCATTAACTAAACTGCCCTTATTTTTTTTGTTCCAATTATTTAAAAATGGTTTATGTTGGAAGTAGTTAGCATCTAATTCTTTTGAAGCCAGAGCTTTATTAGGCATTACGTAATCATCAAAGACCTTGACCTTCAAATTAATGCCTTCCTTTTTCAGTTGCGGCTTAACATGTTCCAAAATTTTAGCATGCGGATTAGCCGAAGCACCAACAGTGATCGTCGTTGTCTTTTGACTTGAACTGTCCTTTGACCCACAACCGACCAGCAAAAGCACACTGGCTGCTGCAATAGACAATAAACTTACCAAACGTTTCTTTTTCATATTCTTCAACTCCTATTTTTTGTTTTGTTTCTATTGATCAACATTAATTACTAGCGTTTATCGACTTTTTTGGTAACAAGATCTCCCAAATACTGGAACGCAAACACGATTATCACGATTACGACCGTTGCTGCCAACGTAATAGCATTATTGTACGATTGGAAACCATCTGTATAAGCCAACTGTCCTAAACCACCTGCACCGATCGCACCAGCCATCGCCGTATAACCGATCAATGAAATTGCTGTAACAGTGATACCTGAAACTAAAGCCGGCAAACTTTCCGGGATCAAGACTTTCCAGACAACTTGCCAGCTGCTGGCACCCATTGAATATGCTGCCTCGATCACCCCACTATCAACATCATTAAAGGCAATTTGTACTAACCGGGCATAAAACGGTGCGGCCGAGACGACCAGCGATGGGATCGCGGCTTTGGCACCTGTAATCGCCCCAACGATCACCTGAGTGACTGGCAATAACAAGACGATCAAAATGATAAAAGGTATCGAACGAAAGACGTTGACAAAGAATCCGACGATCCAATTTAAGATCTTAACGGCGATATTCTTACTACCATCCGTTTGATATAGCAACAACCCCAACAAGATCCCCAAGAACGCCACGATCACTACCGATAAAACCGTCATCCATAAAGTTTCCCAGGCCGCATTCCACACATTGGGCCAGTTGACGTTATTAAATTGGAAATATGAACTAAGTCCTTGCTCACCCATTATTGATCACCTTCGTTTCTACACGCATTTTGTTCAGGAAGTCCAATGCTCCTTCAATATCTTTAGGTTCTCCTAGTAGTTGAACAAACAACGTACCGATCGCACTCTGCTTGTCACCGATTTGATGAATAGAACCTTCTAAGATACTCATCGTTACATTAGGAAATTCGCGGATCATTTCAGTTACGATCGGCAGTTTGACTTGATCACCATGAAATTTGAGTGAAACGATCTTGCCTTGCGGATATTTTTTGATCAAATCAGCTGTAATTTGCTTGATATCAGGAGTTTGACTTTTATCCACTTCCGAATTAACAAAACGTTTAGTCAATTCTTCTTGTGGATCGGTAAAGACTGTTGAGACTGGCCCTTTTTCGATCAATTTACCATCCTCCATTACCGCAACTGAATCTGCCAAACGGCGAATAACATGCATCTCGTGTGTGATAATGATGATCGTCAAGTTCATTTGCTGGTTGATATGTTCCAGTAAGTCTAACACTTCATCGGTCGTTTGCGGGTCCAAGGCACTTGTCGCTTCGTCAGAGATCAAGATATCTGGATCATTGGCTAGAGCTCTAGCAATACCGACCCGCTGTTTTTGTCCACCAGAAAGCTGTGCTGGATATGAATGGACCCGATCCCCCAAGCCAACTAGGTCTGCCAAATTTTGTGCTTTCTTAACACGCTCAGCTTTAGAGATGCCGCTTAATTCCATCGGAAACATGATGTTTTCCAAAACTGTCCGTGACCAGAGCAAGTTGAAATGCTGAAAGATCATACCGATCTTTTTACGTTGATCACGCAATTTTTCACCACTCAGGGTATCGATCCTAGTACCATCGATCAAAACTTCGCCAGAAGTCGGCATTTCTAGTCCGTTTAACATTCGGACCAAGGTACTTTTACCGGCACCGGAAAAACCGACTATTCCGTAAACTTCACCACTGCTGACTGTCAAATTCACATTCTTAACAGCCTTGACTTCCCCCTCCTTTGTTTGGAAGGTTTTCGAAATGTCTTTTAACTCTATCATTGACCTATCCTGCTTTCTGCTCTATGTCATTAAAAATCTGCTCTGTCAATATTATTTAACCTCTGGAGGTTCGCCTCATCCTGGGTATAAAAAAACGGGTCCCACCCTTTGTCATACAAAGGACGAAAACCCGTGGTACCACCTTAATTGCTATTACTTTTAGATATCATAATAGCCGCTTAGTCTCAAACAAGACCGTGATGGTATCGCAATCGGCGGACCGTCAGCTTGCACTAACGATCAACTTAGAGCTCATCTTCATTTTCTCTTTCCATCCTTCTTTGCAGCCACCGAAGGTCTCTTTAAATGTACTAAGGAAAATTACTCTTCTCTTCAACGTTTTTTCATATTCTTAATGTCTTTGATATTAAGCGTTAAAATGAGCTTTGTCAACTGTTTTTTTATAATTGTATTAGTTATTGATGGCAAACTTCTTACTTAAGCCAAAAACTGAGTCGCCAAAAATACGCTTGGCAACTCAGTTCTGTTAAACTATTTACTTTAATTTGATCTCAGCAACTTGGTCTTTGGCTGCGATTTGTCCTGTCTTATCCAAACTAAAGTCTGCAACCTGATCCATGTTAGTGACTGCGATGATCGTTTCCGTTGATTTGCCTGCGTCTGTAACCGCCTGCCAGTCAACATTTGCCAACAGTTCACCAGCAGTTACCTGTTGACCTGCAGAAACTTTTACGTCAAACGGAGTTCCTTTTAGGTCAACAGTATCGATCCCTAAGTGAATCAAAATTTCCAAACCGCCCGCTGTGGTGATCCCTAGCGCGTGTTTAGTAGGGAAAACTGAACTGATCGTCCCGTTGATCGGTGCATAAATTTCCCCGCTCGTTGGTTTTACGATATAACCATCACCCATCGTTTTCTTTGAAAAGACGTCATCTGCCGAAGCAGTAATATCTTTCAACTCACCACTCACTGCTGACTGTAAACTTTCATTTTTGATTTCAGGATCTGCCTGTGGCTGAACTTCTTCATCTGCAACTTTATCTGCTTGTAGTTCTTCAACTGCGACACCTGCACGTTCTGCAGCAGCTTCAGCCTTTTCAACTGCTAACTTATCCTTCGGTATTCCAAAGAAGTAAGTGACAATAAAACCGCCAATATAAGCTGCGATCAAACCTAAAACATAGCCCCACCAGCGACCATGATCGATCAATGGAATCAACGGCAAACCAGATGGTCCGATCGCGATGGCACCGATCTTACCGATAGCGCCGATCACAGCACCACCGATCCCGCCACCGATACATGCGGTAATAAATGGCCGCCCTAATGGCAAAGTTACCGCATAGATCAACGGCTCACCAATACCCAAGATCCCAACTGGCAATGAGCCCTTGATCATGTCAACTAATTTTTGATCGTGACGTAAACGGATCCACAAAGCAATAGCAGCTCCAACTTGTCCGCCACCAGCCATCGCTAAGATCGGCAAAAGCGGAGTATTACCAGTCTGGCTGATCATTTGCACATGGATCGGCGTTAAGATTTGATGCAAGCCTAACATAACCATCGGCAAGAACAAAGCTCCCAAAACAAAACCGGAAAAAGCTCCCCCGACATTTAAGACCCAGTTGATACCGCCAACTAACCCGTCAGAAACAAAACCGGCTAATGGCATAATGACAAAGATCTCTGCCAATCCTATCAGCAGCAAGCCGGCCATCGGCGTGATAATAATATCGATCGAATCAGGGATCCACTGGTGCATCTTCTTTTCAATCACAGATAACAGCCAAACTGCCAAAATAACACCAATAATACCGCCTTGGTTAGCGGCTAGAGCACTACCGTTAAAAAGGTTTTTGATCGGTGCATCAGGGTCCATCCCTGTCAGTAAGACAACTGCACCGGTAGCCCCGCCAAGTGTTGGTGTGGCACCCCAGACTCGTGCAGCATTGATCCCGGTATAAATTGGCAAGTATGTAAACATACCGTTTTTAATAATATTAAGAACTAGTGCAACTTGAGTCCAACCTTCACCCGTCAGCGTTTTAGAGGTGATCAAGTTAGAAATAATGGCTGCAATACCAGCAATCAAACCAGAACCAACAAAGGCTGGGATCATCGGAACGAAGATATTAGCAATATCTTTCAATAATGACTTAAACGGTGATTTCTTCTGTTTTTCCTTCGTTTCAGCTTTTACTTCTTCAGCACGTTGCGCAGCACGAGCTTTGTTGCTTTCAACTTTTTCACCCGATTTATTACCAGAATAAGCTTCCATCGCAGCATCGACTTTGTTAACTTTACCAGGTCCAACAACGACCTGTAACTGCTCATCATTAACAACACCCAATACCCCCGGGAGTTCCTTTAGTTTAGCTTCATCGATCTTGTCATGGTCAAAGACCTCGATCCGGATCCGGGTCATACAATTTTCAAATGATTCTACGTTGTCCACGCCGCCGGAATACTTGTAAATTTTTTCCGCGACTTCTTTAGCATTAAATTTATCTGCCATAATAAAACAGCCCCCTTTTTATTCGCCTTCAATACTTTTTTTAACAAAACCATCTGCAGCAGCTAGTCTTTGTTCTGCTTGCTCTTTATTCGTACCCGTTTTTGCCATCACGATCGCCGTTTTGACACTCAGGTTTGCTTCGTCCAAATAATGCTCGGCCTCTGCATAGCTGACACCAGTGGCCTGCATGACGATCTGCTTGGCACGCTCAACCAGCTTTTCATTAGTTGCTTTAACATCGACCATCAAATTATTGTAAACTTTACCGATCCCGATCATCGACAAAGTAGACAACATATTCAAGATCAGCTTTTGCGCTGTCCCTGACTTCAAACGGGTCGACCCTGTCAAAAATTCTGGTCCGCAATCAACTTCGATCGCAGTTTTCGCGTACTTAGAGATCGCGGCATTCGGATTACATGCCAGTGAGATCGTAGCGGCCCCGACACTTGCCGCGTACTTCAAACCGCCGATCACATATGGTGTCCGACCACTTGCCGTGATCCCAACAACTGCATCATTTTCTGTCAAGTTTAATTCCTGCAAGTCTTGCGGCCCCAAGGTCAAGGAATCTTCAGCCCCTTCGACTGCAACTGTCATCGCCTGTGCACCGCCAGCGATCAAGCCGACTACCATTTCCTTTGAAACACCAAAGGTCGGAACACATTCGGCAGCATCTAAAACACCCAAACGTCCGCTAGTACCCGCCCCCATATAAATCAGGCGACCGCCGTGGTTAAACGCTTGAATGATCTGTTTAACTGCTTGTGCGATCTGCGGCAATGCTTTTTCAACACTGGGAGCGACCTTTTGATCTTCTTGATTCATCAATTGGGCAGCTGTTTCTACAGATAATTCATCTAAATTCATCGTAGCGTCATTACGTCGTTCAGTCGTCAAATTACTCAGATCAACTTTCATCTGCATACTCCTTTCCAATTTAAAAGCTTTCTTACTAACCGAATTTTAGCATTTGTAAGCGCATTATTCAAACATTATTCGGTTTTAATAATTTTAATTGTTATAATTATGAAATAAAATTTCTTAAATAGCAATCAAAATAATTTATTTTATGTTAAAAAAAGAGGCTGTCCCGTTAGGACGCCCCATTCAATCATTATTCAAACGTTTGATCAACTCACGCGAGTCTTTCAAACTATTTAAGACTTCGGCATAATACCGCGCAACGTAGCGAAACAACAAAACGTCAGCCACGAAAAATTCAGTGACTAGCGAGGTCGAAGCTCCGGGTCGGATCACTGACTCACCCAAATTTTGCGATTCGAGCAGGTGATCCGCCAACCTGGCTCCGGTAGAGTTAGTATTTGCTGTCACTAAAACGGTCGTAATACTCTTTTCTTTGGCAAATTTCAGCAAAGTCACGACTTCCTTGGTATTGCCGCTGGTCGAAACTACAAGCAAGAGATCTTCAGTACTGCCAGACGCTAAAGTCGTTGCTGCCAAATGAATGTCATTATTGACGACGGCACTAAGGCCCAAGCGGCTTAGTTTTTGGTACATATCTTGCACAACAAGTGAAGATGACACCAGCCCAAAAAGCTGGACTTGATGTGCTTCATGGAGTGCAGTAACAACTGTTTCGATCACTTGATCATCGAGTTTTTTAGTCGTGACTTTCAACGCATTTTCAAAATGCAGCTGTAGTTTACCGCTGATTTCGCTCGCACTTTCCCCAGGTTTGATCTCACCATACTCTTGACCCTGAGTCTCCTGAACTGCTGCTGACAAATGCAACTTCAGATCAGAATAACCATCAAGGTCCAAACGGCGGCAAAAACGAACAACTGTCGCTGCACTGATTTGACAGCGTTGTGCCAGGCTTTGGACGGGTAATTGCATGACTTCAGTTGGTGAGGCCAAGATGTAGTCGCATAAAACACGTTCTTTTTTGCTGACCTGATTCCTTACGTTTTGGATCACGACCAAAATATTTTCCATATGACTTTCCCTCGATCATTTATTTTTTACTAGCTGAGTTTTCCTCGATCGTATCCAATAATTCCTGCACTCTAGCCGTAATTTTTTCGCCGAACTCTTCAGGTGCTTGTCCCAGTTCAGTGACCGAACAGATCTGGTCGATCCGCAAGCCGGATGCATTTATGGCTGGAGCTTTAACAATCAAATTAACGACAGCTGGCACTTCATCTTCTTGCTGGTCGAAAAAGTTATCGACCTGCTTGACATTTTCAAATGGTAAATTGATCACACCACTTTCCAGACTAATAATGATCGGTTCTCCCTTAGTTTTTAACAACAACCGGCTTTGCACCAATTTGTCATCATTTGTGACCTGCACGAAATTAGTGATCATTTGATCAACTAGCTTAGTCTTTTTTTTAGCGAATTCACTTTTCGTGGCTTCGACTTGTTTGATCTCATAATTTTCATTAGTTATTTCTTCTACAAATTTATTTACTGCGATCTGCATTATTTTATTCCACATCCCCTAAGAATTTCTAGCAAACATTATACTGGCAATTTGAAAAAAAGCAAAGTTCGTTAACTTTTACGTGCGACCACTGAAAAGGTCAACGGTATTTGCGGATAGCCGGCTGGTATTTTCCACTCGTCTTTACTCTCATCATAGGTTAACATTGGCAAAGCCTGCCAATCAGTAACTTGGTGCTCCCCCAACTCTTCGATCGTTAATCCAGCGGCTCGTAAAACAGACACGATCTCATGAAAGTCATGAGCCCAGTTGTAATTACGCGTATGTTTGACCTTAGCATTGTTATTCGCTTTAGTGCTGACAACATATGAGCCATCGTCTTCATAAAATGACTGAGTCCCACTGAAGTAATCTTGCTTGATCTCAAAGCCTTCATTATCCAAGGCAAATAACAATGGGTGATTGTCGCGGATCATAAAAACTCCATTAGGTGCTAACAAGTCAGCAATCGACTGCGCCCAATCTTTCAGATCCGGCAGCCAGGTGATAGTTCCTGCGCTAGTCACAATGACATCGAACTGCCCTAATTTGTCAGGCAACGCTGCCGCAGCATAACGGGCATCACCTTTAACATAATTAATATCCGCCCGGGCTTTGGCAGCTAATTTTCTTGCATAGTCCAACGATTTGGGAGAAAAGTCCAGTCCATGAACAGACTGAGCTCCAAGCCGCCACCAGCTGAGAGTATCATTTCCAATATGACATTGCAGATGTAACAAACGTTCACCAGCTACTGAACCACTCGGCAAAAAAGGCTGCAAGACTGCCAAGTCACGCTTGACAGTTGCCGTGAGCGCATGCGGATCAGCCGCAAACATGTTGAGATCGCCATAGCCGCCGTTTGCATGGATGTCAGCACGGTCATCCCAGTTTGCTAAGTTTTCGTGGACTTCTTTTTTGTTATTGCTCATTCAATTTACTCCAGTCTTTATGTGTGGTTAGCGAATTGTTTTGTCTTATTTATTTTATCACTATTTTTCAGCTGACTGTTAATGTAGCTTAATTTCCAAATCGGCTAATTCTTCGCCTGACTTTTAGCCGATTTTGCCATATTGGCTAATTCTTTGTCTGACTTTTAGCCGATTTTCTCAAATTGGCTAAGACTT